>Ga0066865_10000004_pt1 | contig 47953 bp, 26 predicted proteins | sample ETN01SmetaG_2_FD_66433 | JGI IMG/M metagenome (GOLD analysis project Ga0066865, IMG submission 66433) | Marine microbial and viral communities from oxygen minimum zone, Eastern Pacific Ocean - ETNP2014F12-01SV265 | ecosystem: Environmental > Aquatic > Marine > Oceanic ...
CAAAGCGCTGGTTGTTGTTCTTGACCTCGATGTCAACCGGGGAGCATTTGCCTTGGAAATCACAAACGCGATCGTTTGGACAGTCTGTGTTTATCCAGCATGTGGGATGGACATCGCGATCGTGCTCCACGTCTATGTTGCACTCGCGCCGCACCTTGTCGTCAATGTTCACCAGCGCCTCGTATATGTCCAGGTCGAAATCCTCGCCGTAGGCCTCAAAGAGGCTCAGTATGTCGGTCGCAATTTTGAGCTGGGCGACACTCTCGTTCAAGACCGGCTTCCCGAGGTCGTGGTCACGGCGCACAAACGGCCGGAGCAGCGGATACAAATACCCGATCGTGTGACCCGTCCCAGCGCCGACGGACGCCGCGGGGGTGCTCGAACACGTTTTCGACATGCTGCTGCCATCGCTGATCTCTGTTGATTCTGAGCAATCTTGGGTTATCGAGCACAGGCGATGCGTGTTGGTCGGGACCACCTGCATGCCCAGTGAGTTTTCGCGGCAGAAGCCGCTGCTGCCGGACTGCGTCTGCACGATTTGGTCGGGGCGGAGCGCTTGCGGAATCGTCGCAATCTCGGTGATTTCCGCGTGGTCCGTGTCACTGACAATGGCAGCCATGTACGACGCAAAGCCAGCGCCCTTGTTGTGAGTTTGCGACAGGATCTCGCCGTACGGGTACTGCCAGTGCTGTGGCCAGTACATCAGGTCGGCGGAACACTGGCGCTGCGAGTCTTTCTCCGCGTCCGGAAACAACCAGTCGTGCCCCTGCCGCATGCCCAGCACGCCCATGCTTGCCCTGTACGAAGCGTTGTGCAGGACTTGCCTTGCAAAGTCATGGCCCAGGAGCGGGGCTTCCACAAACTGCACGTCGTCTTGAACGCGGAGCATTCCCAGAGGGTTGAACACCTCGCAGGACGCGGAGAGCATCGCGCTGTCGATGGCGCTGTCAGTTCGCCCGCTGAGATTCTGGCACAGCAACGGGTCGTAGAAGCGCTTGTCGTCTGACACAACAACACACGGCCCGTGCGACACCGCCAGGCGACCTTGATCGGCCTCGGCGATGGTGAAGTTACAGCGATCCTTGACGCGCTGCGGCAGATCCTGTGAATTTCTTCGCGTGTACTCCACGTCAAACGCCATGAAATCCTGGCAGGATTTGAGCTTCTTGAGCTTGACCTGGCACCGCGTCCCCCACAAGAGCGTCTTCTCCACGGCGGCCGCCAGCTCGGCCGGGGGCACACCCGCGGTCTCTCGCAGCATTTCCTTCCAGGCAAATTCAAACAGAAAGCGCAGGCAGGCCGAAGTTGCGGGCGACTCCGCCACAGAGGTTAGTACCGGAAACCCTAAGCGGGCTGTCGTGTCTTCTTCCAGCCCCCGTTTGGCACAAAGGCGGTTAACCACCGGGTTTTCGGAGTCGGAGACGTTGATCATGCGCATGCCCTCGTTGAGCTTCTTGGGCAGCTCTTCAGCAACAAACTTCAGGTTGCTCGCAGTGATGCCGCTCTTTGGAAACAAGAGCAAGTCAGCCGCACTGCCGGATGCAGCGCTGAACTGTGACGAAAAGTACGACGTCAGGTTCTGTGGCAGCAGGCCAAAAAGGTCCGACGGATCCTGCGTTTCGCACTTGTATTGGCCTCTAAAGTCCTGGCCTTGCAGAAGCTCTCTGACCATAGGACCACTATCAGAATCATACTTCCACACGTTTTCCTCGGTAGTATCTTCCAGTACGACGCCGCGATCTTCCAGAAAAATTTTCACGTTTCCATCGAGGATATGCAAGGTGCATTGTCCGGATTCGCGCCTGCCACACGGGCAAATGTCCGCCATGTTACCAATCCTGCGGGAATAGAACCCCCACAACTTGATCCGGGCGTCTTGCAGGTCGTCTTTGACTGTGCCTTCTTGCGTCGCAATGTGTTGTATGTCCTCCGGCAAGTCGCCGGCATCAAAGACGAAATAAAAGGGGTGGTCCTCATCCATGGCATGCTCGTCCTGGCAAAACAAAGAGTCCTCTGAGATGTAGCGCTCGTCGTACAGTGCGTCGATCGCATTTGCCTGGTTAGGGGCGTCGTACAGCATCCCGTGGATCATTTGCCTGCGCGACATCTGCGGCCCTGTTTGCAGGTCGGTCGGATTCCATTCGCGCCCTGCTGCGAGAAAATCTGCAACCGTGTGAAAGGTTTCGAAGCCGTCCACGGTGACTGACTCGTGCGTTCGTGTGCTCGCGCGGAGCATGCTGTGGCACTGCTGGATGATGGACAGAGGCTCCTTGGTACGCGTGAGCGGAAACTCGTAGCTCGTGGGCGAAAAGTCCACGATGCCGTCGACTGGGTACGAAATGTCCTGCTGTCTCAGCATGTTCTCGGCTGCATTGTAGTCCTGGATGGACTGGTTGAAGGCCTCCGTCGTGTATTGCGTCCAAAACTGCACAAAAAGAAAAAACAGACACAGTCAGACTCGAGGCGCAAGCATGAGATTCAAAATGGCGCCCAGGAAAAATATCGACATCATGGCCAAGCTGCGCCAGCACCAGGCGCTGATGCTGCGTGACCAGGACGAGACGCAGCAGCAACTCGTCGATATCATGAAAACCATGTATGTCCAGCGGTCTTCGGGGAGTATTTGCCCCCCGTGGCCAGACATGGTGTGTGTGTTTTTTGCACTGGAACACCTGTTCTGACATTGCGCTGTTTTGGGGCGCGTGACTAAGCTACCTCTCGTTGACTCGAACACCCAACAGGTGGACCCCGTAGACCGAATCAACTTTTTGATTTTCTGGAACCTGGCTATGTTACTGCAGGAAATATCAAACAGGCTGAGTGCTGCTAATCCCGACTTTCAAGTTGCATCAGAGGACACGATTGTGGACCTGCTGACTCTCGCCCCGACCAGCAACAATGCACGGGACCATCCTATCTTTAAGCAGCTTGAGGCGTGCTTAGACAAGCTGCCTGTGGCACACAAAAACTGACCTGACTATCGTTGAGCGCTCGGTACTGCAGGTCCAAATCTCCCAGGCTTTCCTCTACAAAGTCTGCGACGTCCACGCCCATGTCAAAATCAAAGCTCGCGTCAAAGTTGACGTTCCCAGCATCGCAGTGGTCCTCGTTCCATCTTGAGCAGCAAGGGTCCCGGCACGGGTACTTGGTCGTGTTTGTGAGCTCATCCCGCACTTGCATGAGCTTGGCAATAATCACTTGGATGAATTGGAGCTCCGACTCGGCTGTGTCTTGTATCTTGGATATCACGTACGAAAGCGCCGAGATGCGGGGGTTTGTGCCGCAGGTCTGCGATTCGAAACGATCCCCGTTTTGCGCGAATAGCGTCTTCTGTGCACAGGGGAGCTCAAAGTCGCGCGAGCTCTCGTTTGCGTCTCTGGAATACACCAGGCTCTCCAGCACGCCGTTGACGTCGGCGGGGAGAACCTCGACCGCATTGTACGCGCCCATAAACTGGCAATCAATAAACTGGTGCAAAAAGTCACCCTCGGCCGTTTTGAACTCAAACACGGTATTCTTGAGGCGCTCCCTGCTCTCTGCAATGTACAGGTCCAGGGTCGCCTGAGCACACCCGCGGATGGTTTCGTAGTCCTGTTCTAAGTTGACGTTGCTCACGGCGGTGGAAAACGTGTCGACGACATTGGAGCTGACGCCGCTCATGAGCGTCTGTGTGGTAAACAGCACCTTGCAGGGCACGCTGGTCTCTGAGCCGTCGCAGAAAAATTGGTTCTTTTGCCGGCACGTGGCGATGTCCTGATTAAAGTCCCCGGTGCCATCGCTAAACGAGGCAGTCGACAGATACCCACACGCGTCGTGTCCGTAACCGGCCGCGGGGCCTGGGACCTTGGTGTACTGAAAGTAATCAAAGAAGGACATGCCCTCGCTTTCCAGACCCCGGGACCGTGACTCAAAAAACAGCATCATGCACGACCCTATGGGGTTGAATGTCGGGCCATCTTGCAGGCATGTCTTGGTCTTGGTGTCCAGCACCGACTCCAGACTCTGCTGCATTGATGCAATGTCGGCCATGGTCACTGCATGCCCGCGCTGCTGCCTGATCACGTCCTGCATCTGCTGGTTGTAAATCATAAACGCCCCGCGGTCGAAAATCTTGCCGGCAAAGTTGTCGCGGCAGCGGGTGAGCACCGAGAGTGGGTTCACGCCGGCCTGCGCCCACAACTGCATGATGCTGTCGTCCTCTCCCGGCACGGAGCATTCAGTCTCCCCACGCCCAAGGCAGTCCAGGAAGCTAATCATTTTGCTGTCCGTCGGGTCGTCTAGCTTTTCCTTCAGAGACTGAAACGAGTACGGGTTGTAGAGATACTTGACGGTTCCAGACGAGTCAAAGAGCTCGAGCACCCCGCTGCACCAGAATGCGGCGTCCGACTCGCCCTCGCCCGCTGCGTGCCCAGCGATGGCGTATGGTTCGTCGCCGCACACACACTGAGACATGTACCGGATGTTGCTCGCGTACGGCCTGCACCCGGGGTCGTCAAAGTTGGCCATGAAGCGGGCGACGCTTTGAAAAATGCCGAGAATCCAGTCCACCAGTGTGTTGATTTGGTTGATAATTATAAACTTTTGGTAGTGCTTGTTAATCATCACGAGGGTCGGCGCGGAGGCACCTATCTTGACCAAGACACTCTTGATCCTGTTTCCTTCCCTGCGGATCTCAGTCGTCTTTACGCCGCCGCCGAAATCGCGCAGCATGTTCTGCTGAATTATTTCGTTGTCGCTGGGCACCTGCGAGTCCGAGGTCGCGAAACTGTCGAAAATACAGATATTGGTCTCCTCGGAGCCAATGGTGTTGTCCAGAATATTGACGACCCCACCCGACAGCTCCGCGAGTTTGTCAGCTCCGCAGAGGATGACTTTCTGTGACATGTACAGGTAGTGCACCGCGCCGAGCAGGACGGCGTTGATGATTTCCGTCATGTACGTCGTCAGCAGCCGCACCTGCAGCTGGCTTTTGGGCGAAATAAAGTCCAAGGCCGCAGAGGCTATTCTCGGCGACGACTGGATGCGCACGCGCTGCAGGTGGTATACGGTCGAAAAGATCGATGGAATGACAGACGCGACGTGCACCGAGAGATCCTTGTACTCGCAGAAGCGAGCCGTAAAGTAGTCAGACAGTGACTGCACGTCGATTGTGCTGGCCTCGAGTGGCGACTGCGTGATGCTAAAAATTCCAATGTAAAACTCGACAAACGCGTGGAAGCCGACGCGGAAGTCTACGTTGATGATTTCAACGGCCTCCTTCACAATGCCACCAGACACGCAAAACACGTTTTGGTGGTTGAACACCGTGGCAATGCAGCGGCGCGTGGCGCAGTTTTCGGCCGCATAGCAGCGCCGCTGTAACTCACGGTCGCGACACTTGTGGCAACTCATGAAATTGCACTCTGCCTCCACAGACACCTGCTCCACGACCTGCAGGCTGTCCTCCACCACCACCCTCCACAGCAAATCAGCGGCGGACTCCCGCTCGATGCGCATCTCGTTCAACCACGCAGCCCCCTCGTTGGTCGCGACGTCGTTGCAGGAAAACGAGCTGTACTTGTGTGTGTCCCAGTCGTCTTCGGTCAGGCCCAGGTGCAGCACGCGGGCCCGGCACGGCGAGGCAAACACGGTGGGCTCGCGGGTAAACTCGTACAGACCGACATCTTGAAACAGTCCAGCAGCCCCGCCCATGGTGCGGGAAAGATTCATCGGCGCGTCGCTGATATGCCTTTGCAGCACAATTGGGTTGTCAGAGGAATTGTACACGACATTGTACGTGGTCATTGTCATGACATCCTCCACGCCACGTGTGCCCCGCTCAAACTTTGCCAGTCCCCAGTCATCGCCGGCAAACTCGACGACTGCGAATGAGCCCCGCGAAAACATCTTGTGGTAGGCCATCCAGCCCAGCGTCAGTGGCGCGGCCCGGGAGGGAAAGTCCCAGTTCTGCAGGGACTCAACGCCCTCCTGGAAAAACCCAACGAAATCCTTCATTTCCACGAGAGGGAGCACCCTGAAGTCCACCTCTTTTTGAAAATGCACCTGTATGACAAAGAGAAATGCATCATCCCCGCTGGGCGCCGGGGCCAGGCTTACGTGCGTAAACACGGGATTGTACGGGTAGGCTTCGTCGCTCATGTCGGCCGTGGTCGGAGCCTCGTCAAATACCACCTTCTCTTGGTACGCATTATACATTTGCGCGGAAATGGCCACGTTTACGCTGTCCATGATCCATTCCGCGGTCTCGGCTCCGGCGTTGTCGACGCAAATGCGATACACGCCATTCTTGAACATCTGTTTCTCCCACGCACACAGGTACACTGTGAATGCACATCCGGTGCGGAGGCGGTGCGAAATGACGACGTCAATGACTTGATGGCGTGTTCGCTGATACTCGGCGAGCTGGTCTGGGAAATTCTGCTGAATTTCAGCAAACATAAAGAACTCGCGCGCCCTCACCAGTTCTCTAGTCATGTACAGCTTCATGTACACACCCCCTTGGTCTGTCACGACGACGCAGATTGAATAGTGTCTCCATTTTCTGTTTCCGGGGGCGGTCGGGTCGTCGGGGATCGTGCGCCCGATGACGACAATCATGCTGTCACACCCCGTGTTGTCCTGGGGGTCAACTTGCACCCGCTGCGTAGCGATGGGCTCAAACGGCTCCTGGTCAGACAGGCCCTGGATGGCCTCGACATTCGTGGGCACACTGCGCTTGTACTGCCCGGTGATGGCCACGTTTGGGTTCTGCACGCGGGTCTTCTCGACGTCAAACTGCAGGATGTCCAGCTGGCACCTCTGCTGGCAGACCTTGGTGTAGCCGCAGCGCTTGAAGGCGCTGATGGGCTGTGGGGTAATCTGCGTCAACTGCTGGGTGGAGTCAAACGGCGACTCGGTGCATATCTCGCGCAGCTCCTCGTACATCCCAAAATAGCCCGCGATTTCGGCGGGAACATTGTTGAGCGCGGCCAGGGCCAGGTCAATGTGATTCAAGAACCGCGTCGGCATGTCGAGCAAGTTTGCGCGGAAGATTTGGATTATGTCGACGCACATGGTGAAGCGCTCCTCGTTGCTCTCGACGCTCTTCGCGCCCCAGTATGAGCGATAATGCGTCTGGATGGAGCCCGGCAGCGTCTCTAGGCAGGTGTTGAGGTCGTCTCGGTCCTCGACGCTGCATATGCAGTTGCTGACGTCTGACAGCACAACCATGGTCGACGCTGTGCGCCAGAGCGCGTACTGCGACTCCACCGCGGCACGGCACGCGTGGAACAGGGTCTGCCCCAGTGGCCCGGCAGCGTCCAAGGTCAGGTGCGGCAAGCGGTTGCAAAACATGACGCTGGGCCCCAGCACCATGTTCTTGAGGGTGTTGGTCTCGACCGCGTCGTACACCAGGTTGCTGATGCCCCGGAAAATCGACAGTGCAATGTCTCTCTCGCTGGCGTAAATGCGCTCGTTGACGAAGCGGAGCAGCACCTCGTCCCACGCCCACGCCAGTGCCATGTACGCCGTGAGCGACGCCCTGGTTGCCAGGTTGACTGCGGCCACGACCGCCGAGTGGCTCCAGTGCACCACATTGGGGTCCAGGCCGACAAAGATGGACACATAGCGCACGGTTTTCAGCACGGTGAGGTCAAACAGCGCGTGCTGGTTCACGACCCTCTTTGTGACAGAATTCAGCGCGAGCGGAGCGTCGGACCCGTCGTACGCGCCGTGGTGCAATATGGAGACGGTGCCCTGGTTGACTGCCGAGTCGAACTTCTTCTCCATGATCCCAAAGAGGTTGAGCATGTACCGGTTCACCACCAGTTCCGTGAGCTCGACGCCCACCAAAACCCCTGCCCCGACCAGGGTCATGAGGTCCGGCACAATGTTGTCTGGCTTGGGCCTGCGCTGCAGCGGCCACGGCACGTTTCTCCGGACCATCAGCGTCCGCACGTGCACAAAGTAGAGCCGCGTCTCGGCGCGGGCGTTGGCCGGGTAGTCGCACTCTTGGTCGCCTGATGTGCGCAGGCCAAGCTCGTGCTTGATGAAACGCAGAAAGCCGTGGCGCACGACGACCAGCACGTTGATCTGATCAAACAGGGAGACGCTTTGGATGAACAGGTTGTGCCGCGAGTCGGACTCGATGTTTTCCGCGCTCCAGAAGCGGTCGTCGCCCTCAAAGACGATCTCCCGCGTCAGATTCGACGAGCACGAGCGGGCGAGAAGCTCGTCGTAAAACAGCTGGTTGCGTTCGCGCAGGAGCTCGCCCCGTTGGCACTCAAACTGGGGCCGGGTCAGGAAGAGTCGGCTGCTGCGAAAGTTTTTGGTCACCTCGATCGACGTCACGTTGCTCTCGTCGCCGCAGGTCTGCAGATATTCCTGCGGGATCACTTCCAGGTCCGGGTTCGTGCCATACACAAAGCCCGTGCGGGTCTGCACGCCGAGGTTCTGGTCGGCAAAGACGTCGGACGTCGCGTAGGGGATGCGGAACAGGCTCGAGGTCGTGGCCGCGCTCCGCTGCCAGCCCGTGGAAGCAGACTCTGCAGGGATCTGCGCCATCACTTCGCGCATCTGGTACACCCCGAGGACCGTGGACGTCAGGCGCACGACGGACACGGTCCACACGCAGTCCCCGTTTTGGATAGAGCATGACGGGACGAGGATCGCGTCCCCGCAAAACGCGACGGGCTGCTCCCAGGCCCACTCAAACCCCTGCATGTCCCTGGGCGGCACGAGGGCCGACTGGTTGGCGGCTGCCACACCCACGCTCGTCGCCACATAGGTCGTGGCCGGGCGGCATGCCTCGCCGGCGCCCTCCGCGGCAACCTGGGTTCTGAGGGTGGACGCCGCATACTCGTCTTGCGAGTTTCGCGTGGACGCGATGCGCAGTGCTCCCCCCGCGGTCGTCGCCGAGCATTGCGTGTTGGTGCGCCAGACGCCGCTGTCGATGGACTGCTTGTCGTACAGCGTCATCGGGTACGAGCCCGAGCCGCGGTAGTGCAGGGCCATGCAAAACGGGAAGCAGGAGGAGAACCGGGCCCCGTCTGTGCACGCCACGCGGTTGCGGTTGCGGTACTGCTGGCTGTTGCCGTTGTAGTTGAATGACTTTTCCCGCACGCACAGCGGCTTGACCCAGACCACGGCGTCGACGTGATTGCACTGGCGCGGGTCTGCGAGGCAGTCTCTGGCCATGCTGGCAAACGCAAACTCCCGGGACTCCAGCCGGTCGTTTTTCTCGTCGGCGCTGATCTGCGGGAATCGCACGGGCTGCACGGCGATCTGGATCGTTGAGCACGTCAAGTACTGCGCGGTCTGTGCGTTTTCGAATCCAACATCGATCACTCGGCTCTGGTTTGCGGCGAGCTCGGGGGCACCCGTCGCAGAAAACACCGCCACGGAGCAGTGGATGTGGATGCGGCCCCCGGCGTCCGTGCACGCACACCCCATAAGGCTCGTCCTTGCCTCGCCGTCAAAGTCCGACTCGTCCGGCGTGTCCTGAAACGAGACCGGGGCGATGCCGTGCCGCAGAGAGACGGCAGGCTGAAAAGCGTCCTCTTGCACCCGGTTTCCCGTGCCGACCGGAGACCGCCAGATGACCTTGGCCCCGTCCGTGTACGCAATGGTGTAGTCGTCGAGGCGCACGAGTGTGTACGGGCGGTCGGCAAACTGCGACGCGAGGGCCTCTAGCGACAGCATCTCTTCGCCGTGGATGTTGGTCGCTGCGTTCGTGCGCTCCAAAAAGAGCCCTAGCACCGAGTCGTTGGCCTCCTGAATCCAGTCGTCGAGCAGCGCCCCGGTGTTTTCGACCGCGCGCTTGACGTAGGCAAAGACTGGCTTGACGTCGGGCACGCAGTAGAACAGGCTCTGCCGGTGGTCGACGACGACCCGGCACCGCAGCTGGGTCACGTCCCAGAGGTCCCAGGCGAGCTGCACGGCCACATTCAGCAGCGCCGACACAATGCGCCCGAGCGCAGGCTGCGTCAGCGGAAATGTGGCGGTTTCGATGAACCCCAGTGCCACGGGGCACAACTGCGTGGACGTCTTGACGAGCAAAAACAGCGCGTTCTGCAAGTGCAGGATGCTGTCCTCGAGCTGGAGCTCCCGCGTCTCAAAGTCCAGACACGACATGGTCCCTGGGTCCAACACGTTGACCGTGGACGCCCACTTGTAGTACCGACACTCCCAGTTCCGCTGAATCCATTCGTAGATGGCCGCGGCCGCCATCGAAATCGACGAGCCCAGGCTGAGCACAAACTCCTCCGCGTACTGCTTCGCCTCGAGGTCGGACAGCACAAGCCGCATGAGATTCAGAGTGATGGAGGCCGCAGTGCTGATGACAAAATTCCACAGCGGAAGCAGGACCTCGGCTGTGATTTTCAAGAACCATGCCCCCGTGCGAATCCCTGAGATCACTGGCGTGCTGACCAGAAACTTGTTGTACGCGTGCTCGAGACTGATTAGCAGCGCGGGGTACGACTCGTGTACGCCGTTGAGCAGCACGACAATGACCAGGAACGGAAACAGCGTCAGCAGAGTTCTAAAGACATAAACCAGGATCTGCGTGATCAACTCGGTCGTCTTGAGGCTGAGGCTGGAGACGAAGCCGGAGACATCGGCCGAGTTGAGCTCGCGCCCGTTTTCGACCTTCTTCCAAGACATCAGCATGGAAAAGAGCCCCGTGGCGGTGAAGGCTATGGTGGAGATGAGCCCCATTGAAATAAAGAACGCAATGAAGCTTAGCGAGAACAGAAAAAAATCGTCGTTGAGGACAATCATGTTCACCGCCAAGTCTTTCGCCTTTTGGAGGCACATATATACTCCCCACCACGTTACTGTGCATGTTTCGTTTTTTTCCCGTAAAAATCGACAATACAGACACCGCTGCGGTCCCTGTCGCACTCGCCAGTGCTTCTTTCCGGCGTCGAGAATCTATTTTGATAAACTGGATCACGCATATGGATGGACGGTGGCGGATCGCCCGTGCTGCTCTCCCGTGTCGTGTTGCAAAAAGGTTCGAGTCCTGGCCCCGCGCCGTCTTGTTCTGCTATATAAAAGCCACCGCTCTTTCACCTCAACATGCACCGACTCCTGCTGTTAGCATTGATTTGTGCCGAGCGGGTTACCGTGTGGGGCGCCTCCTGTGGCAACTTCAAAGCAACCAGCGCCCATCTTGCCAACCTTCAAGATCCATCCTGCGAGACCGCCCTTCAAGAATTGGGCTTTGATCATTTGTTTTCGCGGGAAGCGTCCATGCTCCCAGCCTGTCTGTCACCGACGGACGGAAAAGGTGGCGACGGGGGCGACGTGACCTGTGCATGCCCCGTTGGATACACGGATCCGCTTTTTCAGAAGGGCGAGGAAAAAAATCATGGCATGGGAACCATCAAGAATATCTACATGTCTGATGTGCGCTGCAGCGAACCCTGCTCACCAGAGTACTTTCGATTACTCACAAGCCCTCACAGAAAATTATGCGCATGCAAGGCAGCGGCAGGTTGCATGTTCACCGAGCGGTCTTTTCGCAAACCGGAAGAGGCTTCGGAAAACGTGATTGTTGTCGTGCCAGACGACTTGAGGGTCGACCCGCGGAGTGTGTCCTGCGTGCAGACCTGCCAAGCTAATCTGCATCAGGCGGTGTCCGACGTGCTCCTGTGCGAGCAGCTTGGCGGAATCAACTTCTGCAATAGCGACCCCAGCCAGGGCTGCGGCATGGGCCAATATCTGAGCAAAGCGGACGAGAGTGCGCCAGAGTGCAAGGCGTGCTCGGCAAAGTGCCCTCCGGGCGAAGGTGTCCAGTCCAGGTGCGACAGGTTTCAAGACCTGCAATGCGAACGATGCACAAGCACGCAGTACATCAGCGATATTACCGGGCGTTGCTCAGACTGTGACAAGGACCAGGTTTATCACGAAGACCTCAAGCAATGCGTGCGGGTCGAGCGCAACATTATTGACGACCGCCGCGACGAGTGCGAGGACGGGGAGATTTTCGTGGAATTTCTGCCACACCGCGACAAATGCCGGGCTTGTCGCATCAACACGCGCCAGGTGCAAAACAAGTGCGAGCCCTGTAAAGCAAGCGAGTTCACGGCTGCCGCTGGAGCCACGGCTTGCACGCAGTGCCCTCTGTCCCATCATCGCCCGCCAGGCGAAACAGGTTGCGTGGAATGTCCTCAAGGTGCGGAGCGCAAACACGGGGGCCATGCGTGCACGCCCTGTGGCCTTCACCAGATCCGCACACTGGGGATGCCCGAATGTCAACGGTGCCAGGTTGGGTTCACCAACAATGCAGACCACTCAGGCTGCGAGCCCTTGCTGAAACGTGATGCCTGTCCCAAGGGTGCCTTTTTTCACGACGGTCTTTGTCACGATTGTTTCAATGCCACCACCGACTGCCCTGCAGGAACCCAATGGGAGTGTTCTGAGTGCATCCCCGATTCCAAAGAGAAGGCAGCGCAGTTTCCCACTTGCGGTCAGGTTTCGGCCAAGTGGCCTGGAACTCAGATGCCGGTGACTCGGGAATCCGTGCAACACTTTACGCACATGCTATTTGCCGACGGGGGTGGGTGTGCTGGCGACGCTAGGCTGAAACGGATCGATGAAACGGTCTTATCTTATGTGTTTACCTCACCCGGCCCTTGCCAAGTGTGCTGCGACAATGACTACGTGTTCAAGCAAGGGGTGACAAGCGCACTGTTTGCATGTGTCAATACCACTCCCCCACTGGAAAAGTTTTTAATCGAAAACGATTTTTATGATGATGACAACACGTGAGTCGGGCATCAAAACGGCTTACATTACGCCGACACTTGGGTGTCCTGCAGGTGCACCGTCTTCCGCCCACTGGAAAGTTTTTAATCGAAAACGATTTTTATGATGATGACAACACGAGAGTCAGGCATGAAAATGGCTTAGATTACGTCGACACCTGGGTGTCCTTCAAGTGAACCGTCTTCCGCCCACTGGAAAGTTTTTAATCGAAAACGATTTTTATGATGATGACAACACGAGAGTCAGGCATGAAAATGGCTTAGATTACGTCGACACCTGGGTGTCCTCCAAGTGAACCGTCTTCCGGCCGGCGTGAATAGCGTTCTTCTGTGAGCGCTGGAAATAGGAGATCAAATACGACTCCGCGTCATCCTGCAGCGCGTTGACGGCCTCCTGCTGAAACTTGCAGTTGCTGTGCAGGGCAGCCGAGATCTCCTTCACAAGACGATAAAACGGCTTGCGCTGGATGAGATGCTTGGTAGTCTTCTGCAGCTTGCGAATCTCGCGGATGGAAACTGTGCCGGGCTTGAACTTGTATTTTTTCTTCTTCTTGTCCGTGGATGCCACGACTTCGCTGCTGGCCTGTTGGACGGCGGAAGAGACCTCCATGTTATCCTGCAATGCAAAACGCACCCTCTTATATATCAGAACAAAGCATGCACATGTTTCTATTCACAACAGGCACGAGGCAGCCCGCGGTGGAAATCAGAAGATGGGCCGTACAATGTCGTTTGATTTTTTGACGCGCGCAGGGTGTAGGTTTCTGTGTCTTGTTTTATGTTTTTTACCTTGTGGCTGGCCCGACTCTTTCTGCAGCTGCTCACATTGTTTTTTACCAATAAACACCTGATCCGTCTCTGTTTTTTATCGCGGCTGGCTGCACGCGCCCCGGTCCATGAATTGTGCTTGCAGTGCCGCGCGGTTAGATATAAAAGACCAGCAGGGCGCGGTGTCGCATTGAATGTCTGCTGGGTGTATACCTCTCGTTTTGCCGGAGAGTGTCACCCAGCAGCGCGCAGTATTACGCGAATGCATCAACTATATCAAGCAGAATCGCGAGACGTATGGCATTTACGGAATTTGCAAGCACCCTTCCATGCCTGCCCTGTACACTGATGTCATAAACCAGCTTCTGGCAAATACGACTGGAGGGCGAGCTCCTTATCTCTCCCTTGGAGACGGCACGGGGTTTCGGTTACAGCTCATACCCGTAAACATGGAGGATCCGGACAAGGAGGAAAGCGAGTGCAACTTTATTTTCAAATACAATGAGGTCGAACAGAAACTGCAGACCCAGACCAAGGACACTCTGTGCACCAAGAGGAGGCGCGAGGACTAGCCTTCCTCGTGTCTTCGGCGCTCAATCTCGGCTGCCGTGACTGTTTTTTCACGCACCATTTTCTTGTGCCATTCCTGCACAGCTTCAATGCGCTTGATGCAGGCGCGCAGAGCGTTCATCTTCAAGGTCTGGATGCGCATCTTGGCGATTTTCGAAGCGTGTGGGCGGTGCATGTCTGTGGGAGGAGTGGTCCGATTTTTTATATGTTTTTAAAAACATTTACTACAGTTTGTGTAAGGGTATTTAAATGCTTGCCACCGACAAGGCAACAGAATCATGTTCTGGCGCCGTCTTCACCGCGAGTTAAACGAGCCGCTGGCATCAGGCCATGAGTTCGAAGTGCTTCTGCAGTGCATTCTGCCGCGGCCGTGTGCGGGGAGATGCGAATGGAGCTAGTGGTGGTTTGTAATGAAAACACATGAGGAAAGTTAACGCAACGAGCGCAGAGCGGGGTCGAGGCGCCGCAGGCGATTGACATGATATCTTTCAAGGTCGACACCAGGATCAGTATCAGACCTGATAGACCAAATTCCAAGTTCATTGTCAAAGTCTTGCACATATCCTGTCGTTCCATCCACGCTCTCAGCGCCCGTGCCTACCACAATGACGCGTTCATTTTGCTGCAAGTCCCTGGGCCCGGGCTCGGGTGGTCCCGGATCATCTGCGGCAGCCCTCAATACATTTTCTTCCAAAACCCGCAAAGGGCGATCACTGTCATCGAATTTGATTAGAACCCCATAGATATCGTCTCCTACCTCTTCCACTTCAAGCACCGTCCCCCGCAAAGGATCTGGTGCATCGACATCGATATATGGCATTCTGCTCAAATCAATGTAATTTTTTACCTGCACACGATCCCCGACTGCAAACCGCGCCCCGCCCGGGTTCGCGCGCCGCAGGCGATTGACATGATATCCTTCAAGCTCATCGGGATCATGATCAGGTATGATATAGAAAATCCCCCGTTTTTTGTCAAAGTCTTCCACATATCCTGTGTTTCCATCCACATCCCCGCCCGTGCCCACCACTATGACTCGATCATTTTTTTTCAAGTCTCTGGGCCCGGGCTCGGGTGGCCCTGGATCATCTGCGTGAGCTCTTGTCAAATATTTTTCCGAGATCCACGAAGGCTGATCACTGTCATCGAATTTGATGAAAAGATCACCATGTTCGTCTTCTGATTCAAGCACTGTTCCCCGCAAAGGGTGTGGTGCCTCGACATCGATCTCACTGAAGAAAAATTCTTGTTTTAGCTGCACACGGTCGCCGGCGGCAAACCCCGGACCAACCCGGTTCGTCGAGGGCGCGGCGCGCCGCAGGCGATCGACATGAATCCGTATGTCGTCAAACATGGTGGTTAATTCGTTGTATTGCACTATCCTTTTTTCAATTCTCTTATCATCTAATGTAATCTGCCAGTTTCCATACTCAGAATTGAATCTTTGTACATATCCAGTCTTCCCATTCAAGTTCTCAATGTCTATACCCACCACCATAACTCTATCAAAATTTCGCAAGTCTTTGGGCCCAGGTTCCGGTGGTCCGGGATCGACCGCATTAGTGTCGTAGACGAAACTCAAATGAGAACTAACATAATTTTCATCTCTGTCATCTAATTTGACATTAAGGTTTGTTTCATCTCCATGCTCAAACACTTCAAGCACCGTTCCCCACAGAATATATGGTACGGTGATATCAAAGTGAATTTCTTCAGAATCTAAATCCACGTTCTCGAAATACACGCGGTCACCGGCTTTAGGCAAGATTTTATTATCCCGCCATTGTCCTTTGCGCCTTGTCCCTTCTGAATCAGTGAGAGTGCCTTGGCCATGCCTCTTGCCATTTTTCCACTCCCCTTCATAGATGTTGCCATTACCCTTTTTGTGTACTCCAATACCATGCCTCTTGTCATTCTTCCACTCGCCGTCGTAGGTGGCGCCGTTCTTCCATGTATAAACCCCCCTGCCTTCCCGATTGTCCCCTTGCCATTGCCCCACATATTGATCGCCATTGCCAATTTTCATCACCCCTTGTCCATTTCTCATCCCATCTGCAAATTGCCCTTCATATTCGTAGCATCCAACCTTTTTAAAGACGCCTCTGCCATGCCTCTTGTCATTCTTCCACTCGCCGTCGTAGGTGGAGCCGGTCTCCCAAGTATAAACCCCCTTTCCTTCCATGGAGCCCTTTTTCCACTGCCCCGCATATTTATCGCCATTGGCGTACGTCTTCTCACCATGCCCGTGCGGTTTCCCGTTTTTGAACTCGCCCTCGTACCGACTTCCGTCCTTGCCCACCAGCACGCCAGGCCCCTCCCGCTGCCCGCGAAACATCTGCCCCGTGTACACGCCGTCCTCGGCATGTTCTGTGTGCTCTTGTCCGTCGGCCGCCTCGACAAACCGGTTGGCGATCCTGCCCAGGACCAAATTGGGCCGCACATCCTTGTGCTGAAACTCCACCCGGCATGTCGGGCAGTTGATGGGTAACAGGCCAAAGACCGGGTGTGGCTGCTGTTTGTCATGCACATAGCCGTCGACGCATTCGCTGCAGTAGTTATGGCCACAGAGCAGGCTTGCGGGGTCCCGCAGCGTCTCCAAGCAAATCCCGCACTTGTCAGATTCAAGTTCGGTCTTGATGGCCGTGACGATGGCTTCCAGGCTAGCTTTCTGCTGCTCGAGTTCAATCTTGTCTTTTTCCAGCTGATCCCGTTCCTGGCGGAGCATGGCGAGCTCCTGCTGCAAGTCCTGCGGCATGGCCTGCCGCTTCTTCTCCCGGTCGCTGGGGTCGTCGTCTTCATCGCCGCGACTGGTCTTGGTGTGCGATGGCTGCACGCAACACGTGGGGGCCCTTGCCTGCAAGATGCAGTGGATACGGTAGAGTGTGGCTTCTGCACTCATTGCTGTCCTGTTTTGGGCGCAATTTATATACAAAACTATAACCCTCAATGTATCCAAAATGAACTGGCACGACGTTGATAATCAATGGCCCGCTTGATGACATAAGGAGCGACTCTCGTGCTTCATGTCTTTTTCAAATGCCACCCGAGAGCCCAGACGCCCCCGCCAGCAACTCGGCCCTGACCTCGGCCTTGATCTTACAAAACAATACACCGCCGTCCAGCAAGGCCTGTGAAAAACTGTCGATCATGGCAGCGTGTGAGGGCCCCTTGTTGTGTATGCCACAAGCGTCGATTTTCTGCGACTTGAACATGACTAGAAAAACCACCTGCGCCAAAATGCCCAGGATCTCTTGCACTACACCCGCATGCACTTCACTGACTGAGCATAATATTGTGACAAATGTCTCAAAGGACATTCGTTTTTTCGCGGACAGCAGGACGTGTCCGACGCAGTCTTGTGGGATCACGCTTTGGAATCTTTCGAGTGATGCATACAGCGCGTCCATGACGACGTTTTCGTGCACTGCCAGCATCTCGCCGGAACAGTACTCGTTGGGTGTTGCGATTTGGGGCGTGTGGAACGCTGCGCCGACGTTGTTCAAACCCTCGTCGCTGACATCAGCTTGTGCTAGGAGTGCCGACAGCTCCAGTTTTGTGTATTCGCTGAGTTCCTTGTAGTAGTACGTACCGACATTGGCGCACATTCAAATCGAACTCGGGCGTGGTTTCTGTCGAGTCTTTATATAGAGCATACAGAATCGGTGTAAAAAATAAGACTCTTCAACGCGTCATACGGCGTGTTTTTCTGTTGTTCAAAGTGTTGAGGACAAAGTCTCTCATCAAGCCCTCGCTCACATGTGCCGTCCACTCCAGCACTGAACTTCCGTAGAATTTCACCAAGTATTCCCGCTGCCCCTTTCTTCCGCGAACCTGGACGATTTTTTGCGCTGGCAGCATCTTGGACCATTTGCGCACGCGCCGCCGCTTCGTCCACGCACTCAAAAGTGGCGGCGTGACGTGGCAGGACCAGGAATCATGCCGGGGCGAATAATTGCTCCATCGGATGAGGTATTCTGGCCCCCTTGCACCCTGTCTTTCGTCCAGAATGCAATCCGCCGCGCTGATGCGGCCAGTCTTGCGTTTTGGCATGCCCGTGTTCCGCCATTTTCGTGTTTGGCATTGTGTGCCCTTTTTTGTTTTCTACGGACACATCGACTTTCACAGAGGGCACAACGCAAACAGGAAGGGACATGAATGCTGGTGAATGGCGCGACGATATAGTTAAGGTATAAAAGCATGTTGTCTTTGTGCTGCCTCCCAACGACAAGCATGCGATCTTTGCAAAACGGCTCAATCAACAACATGCACCTGCTCCTGTTGCATCCCCAGACCTTTGTAAAGGAAAACAGAACCACGTACCGGTCCATGAATCAGGTCCTGCAAACGCCAAAAATATCCACCAAGCAGATATCGTTTTGCGACAAGGACAGTGAAGCGGAAGACGACGTCGACTTTGTCTTGTTTGTGCTGTTCAAGCTGATGAAGTTGGGCTGCAAGTCTTTTATCAAGAACCTTGCTGTGCGCCCGTGCCCCGCAGGCGGCAAGAAAGCGATTCACTGCGACTTGATTGGGTACCAACGCAAAAATGACACTTTGTTTGTCCTGTCGTACGCTCGCAAAAAAAGCCGCCTCAAAAAGACGTGGTTGCATTCAAGAAACTTCAAAAAGGCCGTCACCGAAGTGCTCTCGCCAGAAACAACAATACGGAGTATCGTCGTGCCGTTTTACACCTTTAGAAACTCCAGGCGCGTGTCGTTTAGACACAAGGACCCGTTTCTGGTTCGACACACCGACCCTGAATAGAGATAAGATTTGTGCTATATAAGGTTTGGAAGCCGCATGGCAAATGTCAGACTCACTCGTATGCCCCGCGGCAAAAATGGAATCAAGCTGATTTTGCGGAACCTCAATATCTTTCGGCAGCAGCTGCGCGAGCAAAACATTCCTTATTTATTATGTCAACACGTCAAGACAGGGCACAGTGACTTGTCATTTTTCTGTGACATAGACCACAGCGTCACCTGTTTGAAGAGGCTCGTCAGGCGCGCACTGAAAAGGAGACGGGTGGATGCTTCCATGCAAATCAATTATTACCACATCGAGTACTTTCTACAAACCATTGCCGGGGTCATTTCATTCTGCCGAGAACTTCGCGCTATGCAGCACCACTTTGCAGACTACACGCGGCTGCGCATCATGGCACAAAAGGATCACAAGGACATGGCCAGCTTCAGGCCACAGGTGAAGCCGTGTCTCATCAATTCATGGAGTCGCTGCCGCACTCAATTGCATGTGCTTTTTTTCAACATGGACGACTCTGTTTTCACATTTCACACGGGAAGCATGGTTTTGTACTGCCGAACCGTGTTGAACGAGGGACACTTTGTGATGCCAAAACCCGAGTCATACCATACGCGTCTGATGCGGAGAGAAGTCACAGGCGCGCGCGAACGCGGTTTACAGCGAGTGTCGCCCACGCCCAAAAAGACGCTTCATTCACCATGCGACCTCGGTCAGTCATGAAGCGTACTTTGTTTATTTTTCTGCGTCACCGCTCTGTGAACGCACCTCAAGAATGCTCGAGGGCCACGCCCTGTGCGATGCCATGCGGAAGGCTATGAAGTCTTTGTTTATTTTTCTGCGTCACCGCTCTGTGAACGCACCTCAAGAATGCTCGAGGGCCGTCAGCACCGCAGCGCACGCTGCACCCACTGGAAAAACTCAGAGTCATATTCGTGCTCCCCGCCCAAAGGCGATCCGCTGTGCACAGGCTTCATGCCATTCTTGGCCCACATGCGGTCGATGGTCTCAGCCATGTCCGGGTCCAAAAGGTTGAGTTTTCGGGACATATCGACGAGCGAAATGACCGTCGGGTGCAGGTTGTAGCAGATAAAGTTGCGGTCCATCCACTCCGTGGACAGATACGTCGTCGGGCGTCGCACGTGCAGATAAATTGTCATGCGCTGCCGCGCTGGAAACATCAAGACCGCCAGTGTGTTGGGCTCGACGTTTTTGATCGAGTTTTTGTCGTCCTGGTCCCAGTCGTAACAGACCGCAATGGCCCCGTGCTCCTGCATGCAGTCGTAGAAATTGACAGAGACCTGTTTTGACCCAGTGTTCCACAGGGCAGGGTATTTGGACTTGACGCTGACCAATGCCGCGGTGGTGAAGAACCTCTCGTACATCTGCGGGTGCTCTGCGGAAAAAAGAGGGGATATCCGCGGGAGCACGACAATGTCTCGCATCAGCGTCGCGAGCTCGGTGATGTTCAGCTCGCCGCCTTCGAAATCAGCGCGCATCTTGATGCTCCCCGCGTGGCTCTTGTACGAGTACTCGATGCTGAGAAAGTCTGCGCATTGCGTGTATTTCTCCATCGGAACCCAGTCCGACCTCTTCTTGGTGTCGGTGAAGACCAGGTTCAACAGACCGCGCTGCTGCTTCAGTCTGGCGGTTGTCTCGTTGTAATTCGGGAGACTTGCCCAGCCGTCCGCCGTCTTGCTCACCGCCTGCTCCCACAAGTCGTACGCCTTGAGGACTTTGCGCTCGTTCAACGCCATTTGGACTTGCTGGTACACGAGTTCGGGCTTCAGGCGTATCTCTGCCATCGCTTGTAATGAAAAAATGCATGTCATATATATGCCTTCCATTTCCCCCCTGTTTTTGCACACACCCAGTACAGCAGGAATTGCGGCAAGAAGCATAAAAACGAAAATCGATTCCAAAGTTGCCGCAAAGAGAGCGCCCAGGCACAGCGCCATGTGTTTGCTGGAGCTTGTGCAAAATCCAGACGTGGCGTCCCTGGACGCCTTTGACGTCGTGTTCAGCGGACCCAGCGTGGATGAACAAATACACCGCGCGTTGGGTACCATCCGCGTGCTGATATCCATCAATCGTGTAGTGCAGTCCAGCTGCCTGGTCACGAAGCTCTGGAACAAGGCAATCGTGCTCGCGGGGAGACATAGAAAGACGGCACAGCTCGTCTGGTGTGCAAAGCGCCTGTACTCCTTGCAACACAAGAACGACGTGTTTTTTCACCTGTACCAGATGACGATGAGCCTGTGCTGTGAGAGCATGCCCGTGTTTTCCACGTTTAACACGTGCTCAGAGGCGCACGCCATCCTGAGATCCAACTTTAGTCGATCCATGCAGACCTCCGGGGTGTTGCAACTGTTGAACCGGCAGCTCACGGCCCTGCTGCGCGAGAGTGGGGACTCGCAGCGAAAGGATGACATGGCGTTCCGAGCCGTCATGAGCGTTCTGCAACGATGCGTCGGCATTGTGAATGGGTGTCTAATCTTCCTGGAATCGCTGCAAGAAACCCGAGACGCATGCGCAGAACTGGCGATGAACCTGATTTTTCTCTACCACCGACACGGGGTGGATATCGAAATCTCGCACTTGACGGTAATGGAGGCCCTCTTTTCCACGGTGTCGGGGAACACGCTCGAGTTCATCTTTGAGCACGTGGTCCGGATTTTCCTGGGCAAATTTGAGGCGTGTTCGGACAGCCACGTCTCCTACCTGCAGGGCGTCGTCATGCGGATCATGCGGAACAGCTCCGTCGGCAAACGGATTGCGATCCGCAAATTCATCTCAGACAACGACATTATCGCGGACTTTGCCCGCTGTGTTCACAATCAAGGCGCCGTGGCGTCTCACAAGCACAACGCGGCGACGTGCGTGCTGTTTGAGCTGGTGTCCATGGCGGGGCATTTTGACGTGCGCTCCGCCGAGCAGACGCTCCAATGCATGCTGCACTGCATGACACAGACATCGGACGTGCCCCAGGCAGACCTGTACCTGCTCATCGTCCGCCAAATCTTTCTCAAAAACTCCCGGCCCATATGCTCGGACCTCGTCGGCGAGCTCGTCAAAACTCTTTCCAGCCCGAGCTTTCCTCGGGGCATCGAACGCGTCATGTCGGTGATTGATCCACTGGTCAAGAACAAAAAAAATTCAATCAACCTCCCGACGTGCCAAGCCCTCGTGCGCTACGCCATGTCCTCCTTGATCGAGCCCGAGCTGGACATGACGACTTGGGTCAAATGTCTCGCGATTCTGCGAACCTTTATCCATCAGATCAATCGCGCCAACCTGGTGTGCATCCTCGAACACGGGCGCGTGTTTGTCGACGCCATCCAGGCCTGGAGCCTGGACCCGTGCCATTTCTGTCAGATACTGTACATATTCCGCCACATCGTGTGCCGCCTGTCCGTGTGCAAGGAGCTGATGCTCGACCGCATCCAGGACTGTGGTTTCGTGGACCTCATCAGAAAAAAGCTCAGGGAGGCGACGTTCATGACGTTCATGCATGAAGGGCGCGTGAGCATCTCCTACATCAAGGCAGCCGACATACTCTTTGCGCACAACATTCTCTCCGGGGTTCAAGACGGCGTCGATTTTCTGCGCTTCACCGCCCGCGCCATGCTGCGGTACTGCTGCAACAACAGGCAATCGGCCGTTGACATCTTGCGGATAACGCTGCGGACGATGCGGAAATTGGAATCAACGGACAAATTTGACAGCTTGACGCTGAGATTGATGCTGCAGGCTATCACGCGCATTCGATTTACAGCCGACCACGCTCTGACCACATACGCCATCATCATCGCCAAAATTTGCGTGGTTGCTGAACGGGACAACGTGGAAGCAGGCCCTGTATTGTCTGCAACCAAATCCAGCGAAGACTACATCGCAGAGCGCATGGTCTTATTTTGCAACAATGTCCTTGCAGGTGTGGAGCTGTCGAATGCGTTGCTCGAGCTCAGTGCAACATCGGACAAGATTTTGAATACTTTAAGCATTTTTCGCGTCATCTATTCGGAGACGTTTCTTGCGCACGACACGCAGGGTGGCAGGGCTCTCATCAAAGGATCCCTGGCCGCTCTATCTAGAATCAGAACTTTTATTGCAAACAAGCACAGAGCAAATGTGAAAAACGGCAACCTTGAACGTGCCCTAGAAGAGTTTTTTCAGTCTTATGTAGACTTTGCATGAATAAAATCTACACACGCTCACGCACGCTCGCCCCTGATCCTGCGCGCCAGCTGGATGTCCTTTGGCAAAATCGTGACGCGGCCTGCGTGAATCGCACAAAGATTGGTGTCCTCAAAGAGACCCACGAGGTAGTCTTCGGCGGCGGTCTGGATTGCTTGCACGGCAGACGACTGGAAGCGCAGATCAGACTTGAAGTCCTGGGCCACCTCGCGCAGCAGGCGCTGGAACGGCAGCTTGCGCAGCAGGAGCTCCGTCGACTTCTGAAAGTGACGAATTTCGCGCAGGGCGACGGTGCCCGGGCGATAGCGGTGTGGCTTTTTCGGAACCATGGCAGTGGTCTTGATCGCAGCCTTCTGCGCCAAGACAAAGGGCATCGGGGCGCCGGAGACGTGCTTGCGCGACACCTGCTTCGTGCGAGCCATGTTGTGCGTGGTGCGTGCGGTGAACTCAAACGCTGTTTTTGAAAAGGGGTATCAGCCCCTGTTTTTAAAAACAAATTTAAAAGCAGCGTTTTCAAAAAACAAATTTAAAAGCAGCGTTTTCAAAAACGCTCTATCAGGCGCGGTCCATGGAAAGGAGCACGGAAACCTTGCCAGCGTTTCTGGACGATCCGTTGTTTTCGGACAATACCAGGGCTTGGCTGTTGAAGTTATGGTCCCTGCGGTACATTCCACCGGACAATGTTTCTAGGCACGGCAATGATTCAATCTAAAGACAGACGTGATGTCTTGGGCCACTACGTCGCAACTTCACTTCAGCAGAGCATCGATTATATCTTTGATATACATTTTTTTACGCCCCTCTCCTTCTTGCTCGGATGCACGTTGGAATTCCTGCAGAAAAACGGCGCGGACTTCTCCCTGCACCCTTTGAAGGCTTTGTTTCTGAATATTTGTCGCAACCTTCCCTTCGAATTCTATACTCGGCGTCCTTCTTCCCTTCGCTACTTTTTTATCAATGGAAACCACGAAGTTCTTCTTCCTGTTTCCAGAAAATTTCCAAGTTTTTTCAAAAGCAGTTAAGCGATCCAAATACACGAGGATGTTTTTCTCTTCTGCTGTGTCCAGGGCATGCTCTTTGGACGCAGGACATTGCAACCATATGAATGTTTTGGTGTCTTCTTTTGGTAGAACGTTGTTCATGTCTGCAAGTCCTTCTACCAGACTCTTGTTTTCATTCAACGTGTTTGTGACAAGCGATTTCTCGTCGTCGTTCACTTCTCTACAGGCATCGTAATACTTTACATTTGCGTCCCATAGCACCTGATAATTTACCATCCAGGCAGGACACGTGCTCACGCGAAACGGCACATTGGGATCGTCTACCGTGTGAAATTTCTCCCCTATCATGGTTCTGATCATTGCTGCATTGCCCGTTGAAATTCTAACGTAAAGGCATGTAATCTTGGTTCTAGGGGCGTCTGCTTTCATCTGATTGATGGCGCTTGTGATTGCTTCTTGTACCGCTGTCTTTTCAACGACGTGAGCATCAACCCTGATTTCCAGAGACACGTACTTCTTGTCCTGTTCCAAGGACCCGTCTTCTTTGGGGGCTTTGTCGTAGTATCTTTCTGTTTTGAGTTCAACTGCTGCTGGTTTTTCAGGCTCTGGTTTTTCAGGCTCTGGTTTTTCTGCGGCTTTGTCTCTTTTGGGCAACATTTTTATCACCCCCGCAACCCCACTCGCAACCCCACTCGCAACCCCAGCTGCCCAAGAATTCGCTTTCGGTGGCGTTGACGTGGTAGAAATTTTGTCATCAACGTATTTCTTCAACTCTTTCCACCTTTCAAACCAGTTGCTTTTGTCATTGTCAAGGATGCCTTCGTTTTTCAATGTTGCAACCATGGCAGCTATTTCCGCTTCCAAAAACTCATCCTTGTCTGGTCTTAATACGAGGTCGTACTGCGTTTTCATCTGCTCGATGACTTGTTTCTGCAAACTTTTGAGTTTCTGCTCATTGGCTTCATTACGGGGCTTTGCTTTCAAAAACACAAAGGCGTACTCGATTTGCCGGATGACCTTGGTCAAAAAGTCAATGCGTTGCTTTGTCAACAAGGCATTCAGATCAAGTGCCATATTCTCTTTACAATCATCCAGGTACTCAATTGAATCATCTATTTTTGTCATTACTGTGGTGTTATTGGCCAGAGGTTCATTGATTTTGGATATTTGATTGCACCATGCGGCGAATTTGTCAAACTCCTCAAACTTTTTTTGTAGGGAATGGTCTGTGATATCAGAGCTTTCGAGTACGTATTCCAGCGTTGTATCGTTGTTGGCAGGCGTCATTGTCGAGGCCAACTGGAATAACACGTTCTGTGCCAGAGTAAAATATTTTTTTGAATTTCCAATGTTGAAAATGTATTTTTCGTTCTCAATAAATGCAGGAGTTGATTGTTCACTGTTCAACTGTGCAAGGGCGATTAATTGCTCCAGATTTCGATGAAAACAGAAATTAAAGGGTGTATCTGGCATAAACAAAAACTTGCACATGGCAGCAGAATTTTTCTGTAAGGTAGTCGCCATGACCCTGTCGCACATAAAAGTCTGGGTTTCGATGACTGTTTTTAGTAAAGGCATTCCGTTTCCCGGTCTTGCAAACCATTTGTCAATGTAAAAAGTTTTTTTAAGGCCAGTTTTGGACAAAAAGTCTTGGAATTGAGATGGTTGACACGCGACGCTAAACGAATAGGCAACGCACAGGCCTAACACATCTTCGTCGGTGTTTTTGATCACAAAAATATCCTCGGGCTCGTCGTCCCAGGATTGTTTCTGTTCTTCGCGATCATATGTGGGCATGGGCTTGCTATTTTCATCGTACAGTATGAATTTATCCTGCAACTGGTTTTCGATGAATTCTTCGTGCATTTTTGCCATAGCGTCATAGCCAATTGTTGATTTATTCAGGCGTTTCACCATGTAGTCGCTGACACCTTGAGGTAATTGCAGGTCTCCTCCCTTCCTGGTTACAATCTCTGTGCCCTTGGGACCAACAAACTGAACCACGATTTTTTCACCCGTCACTGATATTCCAGTTTTCTTCCCATCCTCGCCGCTCGGTTTTGCGGGACTCTTCCCATCATCCTCGCCGCCTGGTGTTGCTGGGCCATTTCCGCCACCCGGAAGTCCAGAGTCTTTGTCACCACCCTTGCCGCCGCTCGGTTTTGCGGGACTCTTCGCATCATCCTCGCCACCTGGTGTTTCTGGGCCATTTCCGCCACTCAAGCCTTCCAACTCTTTCTGAATATTCCCCAAACCACTCAATACATTAGTAGCATTCCCTTTTGAGCATTCCATGATTTTCATCAGTTGAGTTATTTTGTCTATTGTGGATTTTCTCTTCAACCACCACAGACCCCCATCCCTCGTGCCATTATTCAAGGTTTCTATTTTATTTATCGATCTTGTCGTTATTTCCGCCATTTCGGCCATGTTGAAGTTTTTCAATGATTCCACTTGCGTTTCCAAACTCGACAATCTCTTCTTTAATTTTGAGTAATTCTCGTGTCTGGTTTTTCCTTGAAGTAAAGTTTTGCATGTCAATATGCATCTAGAGGCCTTGCCAATTTCCTCTTCAAATGCCAACTTTAATTGTTGGACATTTGCTACAGATTGTTCTTTTTTCGGTTGATGTTTTTCAAAGTAGGACGTTTCTGCACTTCCCAGTGTTTTACTCCATGCGTCGTCTAGATCTGTTCGTTTCTTATACTGGAGCAGAATGTCGGCACCTTCTGCCGCAGAGGCAAAAACGCTGGTTTTAGCACAAGTTTTGCAATGCCGGGGGAACTGTGTTTCTGTATATAAAGACATGTTGCTTTCTTGCTGGCTTGTTACTTCAAAGACCACGGGCTTTTATATACAGTTTTTCGAGTGCGCAAAATGCTCGTGACTCTTTTTTATGCATCGTGGTATCTATTCGACTACATACATTTCAGAATTTCGCCAGTTTTGAGAGCGTGGGTTTCAAAGTTGAAATGCTTGAGGATATGTACGCCGGTGGACAAGACGAAACGAGAGATCACAACGTAGCCGAGGACAGGGTCTCAATCACCAGAAAGACCGGCTTGAGCGTGAGAAACGACGAGAACACGTAGGCGAGTTGGGACAAGACCAGGGGCATGGCTTGCAAATAGATCTGTTTTTGCGCCTTCAGGTGGATTTTGAAGACGTCGGTGACAAGAGCAGTGAGGAAAGATATTGCGGTTGTCACCAGCAACATAGAGAAAAAGGCTGTCACGGCTGTGCTCTTTTGCCTTGTTCTGGAGTCGTTCAGTGTCTCCACGATCATCAGCTGTGCGGCGGCGCCTGTCACGATGCTTCCTACCATGAGGTAGAACGGGAAGTTGTCCGTGTTCCGCACCCCGCAGGCATATTCCACTGTCAGAATGTGCAGAAAAATTGACGAGATGAACGCCACTAGCGCATAACGGTTCCTGGTAAACAGGCACAAGCTGCAGCAAAACAGATGGACGCTGGCCCCGGGGAGACCAACAACTAGACTCAGAAAGAACAAGTTGCACTGATACGGAAAGGTGGCGTGGTCTGGGTCGCGACTTGCAATTAGGCCAGCCACAAACGGTATTGACAGACAGCACACGCACACGAACCATAGCACATGTACAGCGCTCACTTTTTTCGGCTGGGCCGACGCGCGCTCCGCTGCGAACGAACTATGTGTCTGTTTGCTGTCAAACTGTTCGTGCGGAACACTGTGCGGTACAACGTCAAAGACAGCCCTGCTCTTCGGAAACGTCGCAAATATGGATTCCGCGCGTGACGTTTTGCGGAGATCCACAGCATCGAGGACTTTGGACATGCAGTGCATGTGTTTTTTTTGCTCGTTTATATACAGCCTTGTACACACTTGGTGAATACGAAACAGGCACAAACATATGCCAATTAGTCAAACTGTGTTGGCATTCCAGATCACCTACGCGTCGCGCTGCAGGGCCTCGATCAATGCCACTTCTTCCGCGCACTCATTCTCAGCCTCGCGAATCCTGAACCGCAGATTATGCTCTTTCAAACGAGTGCGCGCCGTGGTCTGTAGCCTTGCAAACAACACCTCGCAAAAGAGAACCATGTTCTCAGAAGTCATGCAATCGTTGTCCGCGGACACACTTTCCTGCAGGCGTGGATCTTGAATCCTGAGATCGTGCATTTTTTGCGACAGTCGGCCACGGTAGTGCAAGTCTGCCGCTGCCTTGTAAAAGTCGCGGCATTCCAGCGCAAATCCGAGTGGAATCGCCTCCATCAACACAGAGAGGGCCAGTCTCGCCCGGGACTTGAATGCAATGTCGGCATAATCATAGCGCATGTACGGGTCTGATGCCATGCTTTCCGGATACATGTCCCTGTAATTCAGCAAAAGGCAATTCAAAGACATGTCTTTAAAGTGTTGTTCCGAGTGCCGTTCGTTGAACAGGGCAACCTGACTGCTCAACTCCTTTTCCTTGCCGGAAAGCAAGTCGCGAAAATTTCTGTCGTCGCTCGCGACCTGATCCTCGATCATTTTCTTCATTTCCAGATATGGAAGACCGGCGTTCATCGTATACAAACGATCATATGCCCAAGACATGTGGTCCAGGTGCTGCAGCACGGAGAGAAAGCTTTCGTACCTCTGCAGCCGGTGGTACTCACGTCCAATGTCTTCGCAGATTCCCTTCATGAAACACCGCTCGTATTTGCTCTTGAGCCGCGACAAAGCGTCGTGCCCAAGAATCGCCAGTTTTTCCACCACAGCCAATGCCATCTGAGAGTGACTCGTGTCATTCAGCGAGTCGCAAAACCACCGAATAATCTGCGGCGCCGACATGCGCCCTGCCCGTCGTTGGTAACCCTCGTGTTTCTTCTTTTTAAAAACGCAAAATAAAAAAATAAAGCAATTGGCGAAGAGTCAAATTTCAAGAAAAAATGCCTTTTTAAATCACGTGCATCTGGCCCCGGTCCGAGGAGTTCACGGCGCTATGGCCAGCTCGAATGCCCAGGAGGCGCGCCTGCACGCTTCCGAGGCCCAGATGCCCGACGATATCAAGAGGCGCCTGGCCAGTGCGCACAAAGACAAAATGAGCCTGGAGACCTGCGACCTCCGTTTGCGCGTGTTTGTCGTGCGCGGCCTCACCGGGACGTACCAAGTTGTCATCGCGGCTCAGCCCCGGTGCTCGTGCCAAGACTACCTGCACAGGCGCAAGAACTGCAAACACATCTTGTTTGTGCTGTCGCGCGTGCTTGGCGTCGCCGATGGCAACCCGGTCCTGTGGCAGAGGGCGCTTGCGGCAGGTGAAATCGCGGCGATATTCGAGCATGCCCCCGCGCAGCTGCGGCAGCAGAGCGCCGCGTCGACGTCATCCCTGTCTCCCTGCAGGCTCCCCGGGGAGGTCAGCGGTGCCTGGCGCGATCGGTTGCGGGGAGGGCAGTTTGCTCTGTCTGGCATTCTCGGCTGCCGGCCTCGGGGTTCCATGGTCGTGTCCGTGGACAAACTGCTCGCCGAGCACCGCCGCGTCGTGAAGGAGTTTACGTATTTTGAGTCTCCTAGCGACTTTTTCCGGCAGACAGCGCTGTGCGACGTCAAGACCTTTCACGAGGTGATTGAGATCGGGGCTTGGGCGAAGCTCTACTTTGACGTGGAACACTATGTGTCAGCGCAGCACGACCCGGACAAGATTGCAGAATGCCTGGCCGTGATCAAGGAGAGCCTGCTGCAAGACTTTGTTTGCGTTCAGAATAACCCGGCCGTGCTGGAAGACGTGATCATTCTGACATCGTCGCGGCCCACCGGTGATCGATTCAAGCACTCGTACCACCTTATTTTTCCGCAGATCTACTTTCAGGGGCTCGTGCTGATGCGGAACTTTGTCCGGACCTTTGCGCGTGACCCACGGTTGCAAGCTTTGGACTCCAAGGGCGCAGCAAAGTCGATGATTGACACCAAGGTCTACAACATGAATCAGTCCCTGCGGTTGATTGAGTCCTGGAAAATCGACCTGCTGCATGGTACCCAAGTGCCGCTACGGTACGCCGACGATCGTGCGCCCGTGACTTTGTCCGACCTGGTGCGCACGGTGGTGTCGCACGACGATGGGGAGGACTGCGTGCGAATTCGTGAAGAGGAAGACTCGGAGGGCGGGGATGAAGGCCTGCAGAGATCGTTTCCGGCCTGGCCTGGGGGGTTCACTCGAGTCATCCGACACAATGAGAGTGATGCCTTTGCGTGGATGCAGATCAACTGCGGCGAAGATGGCGGCGAGCGCCTGGAAGCTCTGCGCAAGCATTTTGCTGGCAGTGGCTACATGCACTTTCTGCATGTCAGGTGGCGGAAACGCAATAACAAATACCTCTACGCCTGGACTGGCACGGACGACATGGTGCGCAAGGCGCAAGAGATTCATGCAGCGTTGCGCGAGCTCCGGGGCAGGTACTTGAAAGATTTCAGTCTGGGGACGAAGATCAACAACTATGGCACGGAGTCCTGGGTCAAAGCAGGGCATATTATTGCGGACTCGGCTTTAGGTTATTTGTCGGAGGACGACCTTGACGAACTTGTTTCTCAGGCGTCCTGCGTGGTCGCTGATTCAGTCGCAACACCGGAAAGGCCGCGTGATGAGGCCGTGACGCCACAAAAGCCGCGTGAGGAGGTCGCAACACCGCAAAAGCCGCGCGAGGATCTCGAGGTCGTGGCAGCGTCCAAGGTGACTCCGCAGAAAGCAAAAACCCTGGTGTTCGATGAAACGCACACAAACATGCAAACTCCCAAAACCGCTCGTGAAGCCACGGGCACGTGTGCGAAGGGCTCTGGTGCAACACAGCTTTCCAATTTGAGGATGAGCGACTTCTTTGCGGTTCCCGACTTTTTCGGGCGCACCGAGTGTACTGGCGACGGGAGCCAACACGCAAGCTTGGACACTTACATGAAGGATCTGAATTACCAGCAGCGACTTCCGACTGGACTTGACGCCGAGTATCACGCACTTGTGGAGGAGGACCTGTTTGCAGGGCAACGCCCGTCTGCGTTGGCCTGGCTCCAAGGTTTTGACAAGACTGGTAGTGCTGGCGGAAGTGTGGCTGGAGCACCTGGACAAACGGTCGTGATACCGGACGAAGAAGACGACCTTGCGGGACAACGGCCGTCTGCGTTGGCCTGGCTAGGTTGTTCGGACAAGTCACCTGCTGGTGACGCGGGTCATGCTGGAGCACCTGGACAAACTGTTGTGATATCAGACGAAGACGACGGCTTTGCGGGACAACGGCCGTCTGCGTTGGCCTGGCTAGGTTGTTCGGACAAGTCACCTGCTGGTGACAGGGGTGTGGCTGGAGCACCTGGGCAAACGGTCGTGATACCGGACGAAGAAGACGACCTTGCGGGACAACGGCCGTCTCTTTTGACCTGGCTAGATTGTTCGGACGAGACACCTGCTGGTGACGCGGGTCATGCTGGAGCACCTGGAAAGACTGTCGTGATATTAGACGAGGATGAGGACGACGACGACGACGAGAAGGAGGGCGAGGTCAGTGCTTCAAATACGAGAGACACCCGTGGCCTTCAAGGGCGTGCGCAGGAACAGCCCCGAGAAGGCAGCGAGGATGACGAGGGCAGTGCGTCAAATACCACAAGAACAGACACCCTTGGTCGTACAGGGCGTGCACAGAAACAGCCGCGAGGAGGCAGCAAGGAGGGCAAGGGCAGTGCGTCGAATTCTAAAGACACTCGAGGTGCTGCAGGCCGTGCGCAGAAGAGGGTCCGAGAAGAGGGCGGGGACGCAGATGGAGTACGCAAAAAGGGGAGGAAACTTTGTCCACACAACCGCCGGAGGTATTTGTGCGTGGAATGCGGGGGCGCCAGCATTTGCGAGCACGAGCGTCGAAAGGATCAATGCATAGAATGTGGCGGGTCGAGCATCTGTGAGCACGGCCGCCAGCGGCTTCGTTGTCAGGAATGTGGCGGGGCTAGCATTTGCGTTCACAAACGTCGAAAGGAGGAATGCGTAGAATGTGGCGGGTCGAGAATATGCATTCACAAGCTGCGAAGGGATAAGTGTAGGGAATGCGGGGGCGCCAGCATCTGCGTCCACAAACGCCAAAGGGATAAGTGTAAGGAATGTGGGGGCGCCAGCATCTGCGTTCACAAACGCCAAAGGAACAAGTGTAATGAATGCATGGGCGCAGGCATCTGCGTTCACAAACGCCAAAGGAATAATTGTAAGGAATGCGGGGGCACCAGCTTCTGCGTTCATCAGCGTCGAAGGGCGGAATGTAAGGAATGCATGGGCGCCAGCATCTGCGTTCATCAGCGTCGAAGGGTGGAATGTAAGGAATGCATGGGCACCAGCTTCTGCAAGCATAATCGACAAAGGGCGAAGTGCAAGGACTGCCTTGGCGGCAGCGTCTGTCCACACCGCAATATCCGCCACCGCTGCAACGAATGCCCGAAATGCAGCATCTGCTTGACCAGCGTGGCGGGGTATGGCGAGAACTCGAGCATGTGCCTGGCATGTTTCCGCCTGCACGCAGTTTCAACAAGCAGGCCCAACGAGAACGCACTGAAAGAGTATCTCGAGAAGAAGGCGCGTCTGACGGTGCAAAAGCGTGATGTTCGGAAAAGGGACGAGATGGAACTCAAGGCGTTCCTGGAGCAGATGCCAGGGCTGGAAATCGTCGTGCACGACAACGCGGTCATGGGCGCCGACTCGGCCTGCCCGGGTGCGAAACTGCGGCCCGACTTTCAGGTCAGTTCGCGTGCCATCCGGGAGCACCTGTCTCTGTGGGTCGAGTGCGACGAAGATGCGCATAGGAGCCCCGAATACAGCTGCGAGCTGGCGCGCATCTGGAAGATGTACTCTGCTGTCATGTGGAAGTACCGGGTGCACGTGGTCCGCTGGAACCCGCATGCGTTTGCGACGGGCTTCAAGGCCTCGAGGGAAAAATTTCCGAAGGAACGACGATATAAAATACTACAAGATGAGCTCGATCGCATCATGAAGGAGGCACAGGAGCAGCCCCCGGACTTTCTGCTCAAGATCACGTATATTTGTTATGACTGCAGCTGCGGCAGCGCAGACGTGTGTGGATTCGTGCACCACAGGACGTACATGTCGGAAGAGGAGGTTCAGGGGGACCTGGAGCGCGGGATGTGATGCAGAGGGGCACGAAGCGCGATTTGTACGGTATTAGAACACCGAAGCGCTATATAAGAAACTACACAGGTTTGTGTATATATTTTGAGAGTAAAACCAAAGTGTAACGATGACAGTAGCCACCCGTCAGACTGATTTCTTTCACTTTACTTTGGTGATGCTGGAACGTTATGTTAGGAAGCCCTTGGAAGGCACCGTAGTTGATGAATATCTGTTTTTGCCTGTGAAGCTACTGTATAGACAGAGAAAAAAAGAGGATTGACTGGACATCGTACGAAAATCATGAAAATCAAAACTCAAATCGCTCGCCCATGAGACGCAGATAGCCCTCGTACTCTGTGGGGTCCCCGGGGACCACCATGCGGGATTCGAAGAGCCCTGAGATGAGCCTGACCAGCTCCTCCTTCCCGACCAGCACATGTACCGGCGAATCCTGACCAAGCCGCGCATGCATGGCCATGACAAATGCCAAGACGTGGTCGTCGTGCTTTCCCGGCCGCACCGCAAATGCCACGCTTACAAAGCGAGAGCTCGGAATCAACAGAGGTTGGCGAGCCAAAGGGTGTGTGCCAAAGTCGACGCCCCACTGGTACACTCGCCCGGCTTCAGTGACTGCGACTGAAAAGGCAGTGCCAGCAGCGGCCACCGCAACCCGCTCGCCATTAAAAGACTCGCGCGGGATTCGGCTGAATTCATGCCTGCCCCATTTGTCCTCGAAGCCTAGCTGCCCCCACTGACCCAGCCCACTGGCCCACATGATGCCCTGTACGTCAACAAGAAGTGTGTGCGCCTTGCCGCACGCGGCCATCGCCACATCCTGGCATTCATAAAACAAAACGCGAAGGGGCACGTTCACATTATCCAAAAACCCGAGTCCAAGCTGTCCATACCGATTGCAGCCGCACGTGAACAGACGGCCGCGTGAAGAGACCACGGCCATAAAGTCGCGACCTGCAGCGATGAAGACGGGCTTCTCCGTCTCAAAAGAACCGGAGTCCACCTGCTTGGGAGTGTTGCAGCAAACCCGGCTGTTGTGGCCGAGCTGTCCGCGGTGGTTGGCGCCCCACGTGAACACGCCGCGCGAAGTCACGGCTGCAGTGAAGTAGGCTCCGCAGGCTACCATGCTCACGGGCATGTGTCCAAAGCCTGCTTGCGGCACAAGCTGCGGGTCGTACACTCGATCCGAGTTTGACCCTAGCCCCAGCTGCCCGTCGAAGGCACTACCCCACGTGTACAGGGCGCCGCGCGTGGTGGCCACTGCTGTGTGAGCCTTACCGCACGCCACCATGAACACTGGAACATGGCCAAAGACTGAGGGCTGAATGTGCTGGAAAGTACCAATGCCTGAGCGGTTGTGGATCAAAGACATGCCGTTGTCACCGCAGCGCGAGATCAGCACTTGCCCGTCATGCGTCACGGCGGCGAGGTGGTAAAACCCAGCAGCAACCTGCCGCGCACTCTTTACAGACAGCTGTTTCGACAGTGGATGCAGTGGGATTTCTCCCCAGCAAAAGATGTTATCTGGTCCACACAGACCCACTGCAAACTCGTTCCCGGCCGCGAGCGCCATCGTGCAGCGATTTGGCCGTGTTTGATAGTACCCGAAAATATTGGCGCCAATTTTTTTACCCACGCGAAGTCCGAATTCAATTCGATTTGAGAAGAACCATGACGGGCATGCACGAGGCCGACCCCCTCGAGCATTTCCGGTGCCCGCTGTCGAAGCAGGTGATGCTTGACCCGGTCAAAATGTGCGACGGTATTTACTATGAACGGGAGGCCATCGCGGGGTACATTGACGCTCGCGTCGGCGAATCCGACGACATTCGCACGGTTGAGTCGCCGATCATGCAGGGACTGTTCCTGGTATGCCCGCATCCGTGGACGGACGAGGCCTTCACCAAGCAGTGCAAGGACGCCTGGGCTGCTTTCCAGGCCAGAACGCCGCGTACAAAGCTGCGCAGGATCAAGCAGAAGGCTTTTCTCATGCCTACGCCGGGAATACACCGAACTACGGCTTCTTACCTGCGTTCACTCAGGCAACGCTGTTGATCCTGGAGAACACAATGTATATAAACACGTTCTATCCCTTGAGCCACCGACATGCCTGCAGAACGCATTTGTAGATTCAAAGAAAACACCCGCGTGCTTGCCAACGTGGTGCCAGGAAATGCGCTGGTGCCCGGGACCATTGTCAAGACGAACCACTACGAACCAGCGTACCGCCAAGATGCACTGGTCCCGTACAAGATTGCACTTGATGATGGCAGGAATGTGTTTGCCCCCCTGGACCACGACTCCTGTGTACAGGCGATGCCGAGGCCTTGTGCTTTCACGGGTATGCCCTGCTTGCAGCAGTCGCAAGCGGAGCCTGGCAAGTTCCATGCACCCAGGCCAAAAATATGGAGCATGACCATGCGCCCCGATCTCTCAGGAGCCCATATTGCGGTTCTCATCTTGCAGTACAAGGAGGACATCTTGAATCAGTACATGGGGATTTTGGAAGAGTTTGCAGAAAGTCCCACGGCGCCATACATGGCGTCGGCGACGCTGGAGCAGCTGAAGAAGAGCATGGTTAACATGTCCAGATTCATGTTTACATTTGAAGAGGACAAACAGCTGATTGGTACAGTGAAAAGCTGCATGGAGGAAGTCTTTGATGTCAACGGGGACATGTTCAAGTTGCACCAGTTCATGTCGCGGCAGGATAAAGATGTGGGATATGAGGGCAGTGATCTAGCGGAGTTTTACGAGAACCGGGTGTGCACGTACGGTGACCACGGCCTTTACCAGGCACTGGCGGTCTTGTTGCAGAAAATGGAGGAGTCCGAGGCAGACACAGAGGCTTGAATGCGCCTGGTATCTTGCCCGGTCTGTGTTGCCACCGCTTTGCCTGTAGACATCACACATGTTCCGCGGAAAACGATTGAATAAATTCCAGCTTAGACTGGTAATCACCCCCTGCGGCATGTAGAATAAAGGTCTCGCTCCCCCACGAGTCAAACGACATGGAGGAGCTGGTGATGGCGTCGTTCTTGGACGCCGGACGCACATTGATGCGGCACCGGTCGACTACCTTGGTGCCCGCGACAAACTGGGGCGCAAGCGAGGAATTGTACTGGGGCGCAAGCACAGAGTCAATACGGCGCATGCCAAAGCACATGGGCCATTTGTTGAGGAGGTAGAAGAAGGCGCGGTTTTCAAATCGCAGGGGCAAGTAGGGGTCAAATGCCAGCAACTCTGCGGAGCTGATGGCTTCCTGCAAAAATCTATGCGCCGTGCTGGAGTTGTGCAGCATGAAGACGCCGCTATTGATTCCGTTGAAGTCTTCGGAAATCAGCAGAAACGCATGACTCTCAGTCATTTCCAGTATGAGTTCAGTGAGGTCAAAGTCCAAATTGTTGATAAAGGCGTCGGCGTCGAGCATCAAGACGTACTCGTGCCGTTGCAGTGCGTGTTGCAGGAGCTTGAATTTTCCCCATGGAAATGGATACCCCCCTGCCATTTTTTTCGCGCTCTCCAGGTCTGGCGCGATCAAATCATACCCCCACCGATCGCAGTATCTCTGCTTGTTCTTGATGGTTGCTCGTCGGGCCGAGGCTCCCAAAAACTCATCTACGAGCAAGGCTACACCCACGTCGCGTCTGTTGCTCGCGTTATACACAAATGCGAGTTTCTTACGTTTCTGGCGAGGACACGCATTTTGACGCGCCCATTCGCGCGGAACAAAACAGGAGACGACACTGGATACGGACCGTCGGTTCAAGTCGCCATCAGTGCTGTCATCCCACGTGGACATGACACCGGAAAAACTTTGAAAGCATACCATCACAACAACCACGGCGAAGATAAAAATGCCTCCGCGACCTCGTCCCCATTTCGATGCAGACATTGGAAAGAGGGGTACATAGAAAAGTTTATATACAAGGCGCCCCGGCATGCATGCAAACATACTCGTTGTGCTCAGGCCGGAACCTCGTGCTTGATTGTTGCTGTATCAAAAGGCTTGGCCCGGCTCTTTCAGCAGCTGCTCCCGTTGGTTTTACCAATAAATACCTGATCTCTCTCTCTCTCTGTCGTCTCCTCATGGGCTGTATCAAAAGGCTTGGCCCGGATCTTTCAGCAGCTGCTCCCGTTGGTTTTACCAATAAACACCTGATCTCTCTCTCTCTCTCTCTGTCGTCTCCTCGTGGGCTGTATCAAAAGGCTTGGCCCGGCTCTTTCAGCAGCTGCTACAGTTGGTTTTACCAATAAACACCTGATCTCTCTCTGCTAAGGCCGGAACAGAGATAGCTAAAGCTAACTTTGACGGCTCATTCAAAGTGTCGCATGAGCCATTTGACACACTGGGACCTTTTCTCAGGCCATTTCCAGGCGTCACCCGAAATGCTTAGACCACCTGTATCATCTAGCTCGATACGCTGTTTCTCAAAAAAGCCGGGCGAGAACAAGACGGGTTCCTCGCCCGTGGCGTTTCGCACGAGGAAATTCATGGCGATGTCCTGCGCACATGCCATGCCATTATCAAAACGTGTACACTCAGCACACACACACATATCACGTGTTTATTTTTGCAACCAATGGTACCTCGCAATTGTGCTGTGCGGCGACAAAGTCGGTGATGCCGGTGTCCTGCATGTAAAGGTCCCAAAACGCCACAGGCAACACCCATGTTTTCGTCAGCACCATCTTGTTCTTGTACATCCAGTGGTAAAAACTGTACGTTCCGTCGTCGGAAAACGACCGCCCGTCTAGGCCCACGAGATTGTGCGCGCGCGCTGCTTTCAAAAGCCCGAGCACAATATTTCTTGGAACAATCAAGTCGTCGTCGAGAGAAAGCGTGGTCTGTGTCCTTACCTTTCCGGCAAAGGCAAAACGGCTGTTCAGAGAGGAATCTTTGGTAGCTACGATTTGCACGGGGACCTGGCACGGCGGTGAACTTGGCGCCGGGAAGTCGGGGTTGCACCAGATGAACAGGATGCGGTCAAAAATGTCAGGCATGCGGCAGTAGTAACGAAAAATCTTGTCGTGATTGTGGGCCCGTGCAGGGTCGTAAGCCATCACAACTAGTGTCGTCTTTTGTATTGAATCGCCGTGTTCGCCTTGCGCTTGTGTCAGGAGCTCAAAGAAACTGAATGCAAAAACCAAGAAGAACAGCCCCACAACTGACATGACACAGAAAAACTGCGCGTGAATATTCTTCATCTCTCTGGACTTGCAGTGACCATTCGCCCACGCTTATCTTTTACCGTTTTGTTTTTCTTGGCAGGAAAAAACTATCTTCATCGGAGTCAGACTCATCTGAGGATAACTTGGCCACAGTTTTTTTATGCGTTGTCCCTTGGCCCTGTTGCCCGTCTTGGGGCACAACCTCTTTGCCTGCGCCCGGTCCGCCGCCAGGCGTTTTCTGCGTCGACCCCTGGGCCTGTTGCTGATTCTTGGCTGGGGCACGGGGCGAGTTCTCCGGTGAAATATCCAAGTCAATGACAGGCGTTTTCTGCGTCGGCCCCTGGGCCTGTTGCTGATTCTTGGCTGGGGCACGGGGCGAGTTCTCCGGTGAAATATCCAAGTCAATGACAGGCGCTGGGCGTTCAGTTTCTGAGTCAGAGCTGCTGTCCAGGAAGATAAAATCGGGCTTTGATGCCTGCCCAGAGTTTGTTGCTCCTGAATGAGGCCGAGATGTCTTTGCGGGATTCGTGGCTGCCTGATGAGGCCGAGATGTCTTTGCAGAGTTTGTTGCTCCTGAATGAGGCCGAGATGTCTTTGCGGGATTCGTGGCTGCCTGATGAGGCCGAGATGCCTGCCCAGCTTTTGGTGCTCCCGGATCGGTCCTGGAAAGCTGTGGAGACTCATCGATATCGACTACCCACGGGCTCTGTTGCATGTAGTCTGATGCCACATTGCGCTCTGGCAACTGTGGACGTTGTTGGCTGGTGTTAGACTTTCCTGTCTTGTGCTGTTTCGTTTTATCTTCAACTCCCAAAGACACAAATTCTGCTCTCGTCGAGGGCTTGTTGTCTTCTAAAATTTCCAAAATCGTATCTTTTTCAGTGGTGGTTGTTTGTGGCGAGAGCCTCTCGCCGTACACTGACCGAATCGTGAAACCTTTGCCCAGCCTTTTTTCTACAACTTTTATGAGTGGATCAAACAAGTTCACATCGTTGATTTCGACCGGGTGAGCCATTCCCGTTACGGACATATTGATCTTGACCTGCTTGCATTCAAACTCCCCCCCATTCTCCTTGCGTACCAACACGACTGACATGCATCCCGCGTCAATATTCAGCCTTGTTTGGTACTGCCACGAAATCCAACTTTTGATAGTTTCTTCAGATAACGGGCTCAAAAAAACTAGCTTCTTCTGCTGATGTTTTTTGTCCTTGTTGATCTTCAGTCTAATCGTTTCCACATCTTCTTTCCTGAGATCGTCGGATGTCTCTTCTTTAAACTCAATCGAGTTGTCATCGGCCTGGACCTCTCTCCAGTACTCTATCGTCTGCTTTTTGGGCACGGGAGCCACTTTCTGCTCAAACGTGAAGATGGCAGTCGCACTGTCCAACCGTGACGATGCTTTCAGAAACGATACTATTGGCGAATTTGCCCGTACTTCTACTGGCCTGCCGTCGATTTTTTTCAACGTGAGATTGGTGAGACCAGCAATAGCTTCGACCTTGTTGGTCACTGTAGATACTGGATCCATGAGGTCAAACTCGAATTCTCCGCCCTGTGTCGTTTCACCTGCACCTTGAGACGCCGTGCAGGTGTATTTGGCTGCGAGTTTAATCTTGCTTTCTTCATACAAAACGGTCAACTTGTTTGATTTGCGTGTCTTCTTTCTTCGCCTTTTGTTTTCTGTTTCGTCGGTACTCTTTTCGACATCAAACTGTAGTTTTGAACTGCCAAGCAGTTTCAGTCCCAGCTGGTTCTCAAAGAAAAATGTAAAATAATCCAATGGGAATTTTTGCACCAGGGTCGCGTTGGCAATCGTGTCACGAAAATAAGTCGCATCCGGGAGCATTTTTGTCTTCAGATCCTTAGGCAACTTTTGAGTGTTGGAGAGGCACACCTTGTAGTTTGTCTCCTCTGGGTCGTACTCGGCTGCCACCAACACCTGCTCCTCGTTGTACTTCCACGCGACTTTGTGTGGGGTATCAATCTGTACCTGTTCCGGTTGGGGAATGTGGACAAAGACACTCTTCAGGCGCCCTTGCGGCCAGTCGAAACGAGTCAACGTCCCATTTTCGGAGCTCCACCACGCGAGATGGTCTTTGACAAACAAAGCAGTTTTGTGTTCGGGCTCCTCTTGCTCTGTGGTGCAAGCAAACACGGCGAGGAAATCTTTCTGGTACAGGGTTTTCAGTGTTTCCGATGTGATATCTGATCCGTCTGGCACCTTGACTTCAAAGACGGGGTCGGTGGAATTTAGGGTTTTGATTTTTTGTTTCGCGTTGTTGAGCAAGACCATTGTCGTTTGAAGCTTTTGTTCGGCGGTGGCAGTGGTGGTCGTAGAAATTTGATGGACCTTCATCACGCTCTCAAGTTTGACCTGATCTATTTGCTTGCCAGAGACCTTTATGTATTTCTTGGATTTTGATGTCGTGTCTTGGAATTTTTGGTAGAACTTGGTTGGTATGGCAAAAACATGAACATATTCTTTCTTAATTTTGAGCATCAATTGAAAGTAAACTCGAAGGTCTTTCACAACCATGTGCTTGTCAGTCTTGGCATTGCTGCGTATAGGATAGTGCAAGCAAAACTGCACATTGTCGATAAGCTGCTGCCGTGTTGGGTTCGGGGTAAGCCCATCGCCTGCTTTCGTCAAGAATTTGATTTTTGGATACTTGAAATCCTTTGCCTGTGAAAGCTCAGTGTCGCTCAAAAATGCTTGTAGATTTTGACTGGTCGCATATTTTGGAACAAGCACGTCCATGCGCGGCATCGGCGTGCCAGGCCAAAACAAGGGCGGGTCGAGGTCCAGGGCGTCGTTGGAAACGTAAAGCCCCGTGCTGTTACAGTAGTATACCCGGTTAAAAAGCATCTCTTGGATGCCTGTAATCAATTTGACTACCCTTTCTGGCCTGGAAAAGTTCAAAATATACTTGGTCTTGGATTCTTTTTCATTTTCACTATTTTTGGTTGCAGTGAAACGCTCCAACGCAGGCTCTTTTTTTACACTGACGTCGTCTGGTTGCAACCGCGTGCTATGCTCGAAATCTTCCGCTATCTTGACACAATTATCAAACCCTTCAGTTTGGACTTCAGCTAAGATCGCCGTAATGGAATCCAAAGGTTCCTCTGTGGAGCTCAGCAGCGTTGACCTGGGCTGAAAACTCTGCCATTCATTTTCAATTCGACCAGACAGTGTGTTTTGATCAAAATCCACTTTGTAGTGTTTCCTGAAATCGTCCAGATTTTCGAGATCGGTTTTTGTGGTCTCAGCGTCGTCTTCTGTTTCTTCCATGTCTTCTGTGGCTAAATTCGAGTCCAAGATAGCATTTGACAGCTTCTTCTTTGTTTTATTGATCTCGAGTTTTGCCATTTCCAGTGACGTATATGTCATCAAACTCAGGATGTAGCAATTCCTGGTTTGGCCCATGCGGTATATGCGCGCGATGGCCTGTTGCGTGATAGAGGGGTTGAAGTTGACCCCTTGTAGAAACACTATGACGTTTCCGCCGTACTGCAAATTGACGCCAACGCCGCCGACCTCCTCCTGGATCACCAGATACCTTAAGTCGTGCTCGGTATTATTAAACTCTTCAAAGGTCTTCTTGCGATCCATAGCGTTCGTGGCTCCATTAACAAACTTGACTGCGCTTTTCCCACCCCTTGCAGTACTTTCTATAATCTCCTCGGCCCTTTTACCCACGTCGGTGTGGAAAAACATGAAAATGACTTTCTGGTGCTTCAAGCTGTCCATGTCCCGAATCAGCTTTTTCAGAAAGTCTGGTTTTGCTGTGTTCTCATCATTCCAAGATTGTACGGAGGTGTAACTATACTTGTTATTTTTTGCCTCGCCAAAGGTTTCAGCTAGAATGCTCTCGTTCTTCAACTTGAAGAAGACATTAAACTGTCGCTTTTTCACGTTCAATTTTCCTTCCACGACCGCCGGTGAAACCCGGTCCACCCAAAACACAAGCGACTCCTGCACCGCGTCGACGACTTTGTGGTACGTCTTTTTGAGAAAGGCACTGTTTGTACCCGTGGTCGCATCGTTAACTCTTTTTAAGAGTTCACCCGATTTGTCCTTGACGTTGATCATGATCCTCTTGTTTTGTTCACTGTCTTGCAGTGTGAGGTTATCACAAATGTTGAACAGCTCACTCAAACAGTTTTGTAGAGGGGTCCCTGTTAAAAACAAAAAGTTTGCCTTTGATTTCTTGTAAATTTCCTGAATGGTCTTGCTTATGTTTGACTGGGGGTTCTTTATTTTATGAGCTTCATCAAATATCAACAAGCATTTTTTGGAAGGGGGGTCCTTGGAAAACATCTGGCACACGTCAGAGGAATCAATATTGTACTGATCTATCAAAGCTTTTAGAGTCAGCAGGGCAATCTGTGGTTTCGTGACATTTTTGTCTCTGAAAATAAATCCATACTGTTTTATCGGCGTGACTTCGGATGCATTCCCATGAAAAAGTAGGATGTTGTTGTGCCATTCACCCAGCACAGCTAAAGGACACACGATCACAAAGTTGACCATGAACGACCCATACGTTTCCTGCAAAAATTTCATGACAAAAAACGTCTGTATTGTCTTTCCCGCGCCCATGGAGTGTGCCAGCAAACACCCCCTGCTGATTAATTTATCGCCTTCAGCACCTGTTCGACTCAAATGAGAGAGTGCAAATTTCACGCCTTGTATTTGGTGGTCTTTTAGTTTGATTTCTTTCCCGACGTGGTGTCCTTGTATACGTTCTATTTCTTCCTTGCAATTATTGAATGTAACCTGCTGCTTTTCGTCCTCATCTATTTTTCCCTCGGCCTTTTTTTGCATCGCATTCCTTCCTAGAACGTTTCTATTGTATATTTGTGAATATAGCTCGTTCCACAATTTATTGATTTCATACTGCTCCTTCAACTCGCCCCTGAAAGAGTCTGCGTCTTCGAGAGAGATTTTTTGGCTTGGAATGTACACTACAGGCGGAACTTCTACATTGCTAGTTAAGACTGTTAAATCAGCCTGTGCTTCAGACCAGTCAAGTGATAATAAAATCGCATTATTGTTTGAAATAAAAGGCTTGACAACCACCCTCTTGTTTCCTACCACGGGGCTGGTCAGAATAACACTTCTTTCCAGCACCTTTGCGATGAAAGCAATGCACAGCATGTCTCCGGGGTGATCTTTGAACAAACTGCTCACATACTCATCCCATGTGTACTGTAGTGGTGCTCTCGCCACCTCAATATATTTTCTGTTTTGCATGTAAGAAGGACCCTCCAGAAAATCAAGCGTGTAACCCGGCCCACCATCTCTTACCAAAGAAGCGACGATGCTTCTGAGTTTAGCCGCGTCTTTCTGAAGTCTATCCTTCTGACCCAAACCTTCGCCTTCCTCTTGCCCATCCGCCTGGCCCAATTCTTCGCCTTCCCGCCAAAGTCTATGATCTTCAGGAAGCTGTTCACATGCTTTGGTGAACACCGAAACAACCCTAGATCGTCCTGCTGGCGGGCCGTACTTTTTGATTGTTTCCTCGCCATCGTCGGACTGCATGCCTGCAACACAAGAACAATCGTGCCCTGAGTCCACGGCTTCATCGCATATATATATATCATGACAAAAATGATGTGCTACTAAGTATAATATGCACCCTCTTTGTGTTTTGGCATCTCACACATGAATTTGACCCAGAGCGTGCTCTCCTTCTTTGCTTGCATTCTTGCGCTCATTCTCGTCATTTTGTTTTTGGTTCCACGCCTTTGCCAGAGACCCGTATCCTTGCACGGCGTTTCTCCTTCTGCAGTGCCTCAAGATTCCTTCCCATCACAGTAGGACACCTCAAAACAAAACATGCCGCAAAACAGGAGCGAGGCCGTCGCGACAGAAATACTCCATGCTAACAAATAAGATTCGTCACAGACCGACACGATAGCCGTGTGGTTCGTGTTGTTACGTGCCTCTGCGGCCATCAATAACAGGCTCAGACACGCTGCTGTCATCATCGTCGGCATTGCTGCCCTGTCCGGTCACGATACACTCGCGCTGTGTATATATACAAAACCACGCTTCTTTGCCGCCACCAAGTGAACAACCCCTGGCATATGTTTGAAGACTCGGATACACCGAGAGCCGTCAGCGAGGACAAGACACCCGGGCATTTCTTTGTTCCTGTCCACTGCATACCGGACGCTTTGCGCCTCGTGGATGCACGCGGAGACACCGTCGCCTACGGCGCCCCTGCATGCTTGATTGAAAAGACACCCTGGTTCAGGGCAAAATTTCACAACAACAGCGACTTGCCGCCATGGTATGAACCGGGAGGTGTGGAGGGCTGTCTGGTGTTGGCCATACGAACGCTGCCTGGCATGAAAGGAGACGATGTTCTTGACCTTCAAGACAACAGCCGCGAGCCGTATTTTTTACACCCAAACCCCGCCCTAACACTGAAACGCAAATTCAACAGGTTCCTGCCAGCCATGCAGCAAAGTCCGGCCCTCTGGGTGGATATTACGAGCATATTGATCGAGCGATTTATTTGTGCGCCCAACAACGTGTCTGGGTGGGTACTTGCTAATCTTTCTGGAGATAGATAGGGTTTAGGGTTAAAGGAGTAGCTGCGGCCAAGTGACAACTAACATCGGTAGTCTTCGGCCGCCTTGTGTAGAGCAAAAAACATCAGTAACCAGATACCAAAGGACGCCAAGACGCCATTGTCAACCAATGCACTTAGCTGGCTCGCAGGTTCCATCTCAAGGGCAGGGCGCAAGCATTGCATCGGCGGACCCAACGACACGTACACGACTCGGGCCGTTGCTTGGACTGGCTGAAGCAATGCCAATGGCGGTGGGTGTACAAACATACTCCGCAAAGGACTGCTGTGGACGTGTGCGCGAGTGAGTTCCTTTGTTTTTAAAAATTGCGTTTATTGCAAAAAAATCGCATGAGAGTTCCCGCCAATTAATTCCGACCTTGAAGAAATTCAAAGACCTCGTCGTCGCATTGTTCGTCTTCAAACCAGCTCGATGATTCAACGTGTCCATCTGGATACTCCATCCTCCCCTGTCCATGTTTCATGTTCGACTTGAACTCACCGATGTACTTGGTACCGTTGGCATAAACAAGTGTTCCCCGGCCTGTTCTACGTCCATAGAACCAGTCACCGACATAGACATCGCCGTTTGGCCATGTGTACGTCCCCTTGCCATTTCTTGAGAAGTCCCAATTACCGACGTACTTTCTACCGTCGGCATAAGACAGCGTGCCATGGCCTCTTCGTATCCCATTCACAAAGTCACCGACATAGACATCCCCATCCGGCCACGTATACGTCCCCTTACCATTTATCTTATTGTTTGAAAACTGGCCCTCGTAGCGGTGCTTGTCGCCATGTTCCAACTTGCCCTGTCCATGTTTCAATCCCTGATGGAACTCTCCTTCATACACGTCCCATTCCCCTCTAAGCCTCCCTTCAAAGATGCTCATCTTGCCCTTTCCATGTGGCAGGTCATCAACAAACTCGCCCTCGTAGCGCTGAAATTTCCCCGACGTAGCCGGGTTGCCCTGGGGCCAAATCATCGTGCCTTTACCATTTGCCTTCCCGTCCTTGAACTCGCCCGTGTACTGCCGACCGTCTGGGTACACCTTGTCAGTCCTCAACGAGTCGGTGATCCTCCGAAAGGCACGATGCTGGTAGACGGCATTTTGAGCAACGCCTGTGCGGCAGGTTGGGCATGTCCGCGCGTTTCTTTGTCCTGTTCCATTCCACTTTACAGAACACGGCTTGCAAAAATTGTGCCCACACTGGAACACGACATCGTCGTCCGACGTCTCAAAGCAAATTGAGCACCGTATCTCTTCCTGTATTTCCGCTAGTTTGTCGGACATTCGTTTATTTTCACCTTCCAGATGGGCGATTCTCCGTAATAAATCCTCCACCTTCAACGCGCCGGTGTCGTGTTGCTTGGCTTCGGCATCGTTTCCGTCGCCTTCGCCGGAGCGTTTCCCACATGAGCCGTGTACCTGCATCGGGTCTCTGCCTTTATCAAGGATGCATTGAATTCTTTGAAGGACAGACACAGAATCCATCGCTGGAACGGCAAGATTGTCGCGCCTGGGTGTTTATATACACAACGCGCCATCGTGTTTGACTGTGGCTAGATCAAAGTCTGGGGCGCTTGGTGTTATGAAGCTCAGAACGAAAAGCCGTTCAACGTCTGTAAGCGTATGCGGCGAGCGTTGGCCAGATCAGTTTCGTACCGTATTCCTCGCAACAGCTGGCAGTTGTCCGTCCCCTTTTCCCACCGCATGACGACCTTGCCATTCAGGTCCGAAGTACACACGACGACGTCGTCCAGTGTGGTGGTGATTTGTGCGGCGGAAGGGATCCTCAACATGCCGCTCTGGAAAAAAGCGAACTCGCCGTCCACGGTCTGTGCAAAGAGCGTGAATGAAAACGCAGTGCTGTTTCGCAGAATCATGCTAAGTGGCCTCTGCGCTTGTCCGCTTTCGTATATCATGGGCGTGTTGTTGCCATCCACCGACTCTTCCGCGGCGAAGGAGCTTGCAAAATTAGGCCGCAGGCCAACCGTAACACTTGCCGTCGGGATGACGGCGCGGTGACTATTCTGCATTTGCGGGGCGGCGCTGTACACGGAAAAAATGATTGTGATTTCAATGCCGGTCAAAAGCTCGTCCACAGACATGCGGTTGATGGACTGCACCTCGTTCAGCTGCATCTCGATGACCTGTTGCATCTCTTCGACCGCTTCCTCCATCTTCAACCGGTCTCTGCAGAGCTTGGTGATTTTACACATGGTGCCCCACACGTCCTTGTCCATACCGGTTTCGCTGTGTTCGTTCAGTTCCACGGCCGAGGAGCTTCCTGATCGGCAAATGGGGCACCGAAACTGCGACGTCATGATGTGATAGAAAAACGGAGCGTCGAGAAATTGATGCCCACACTGCACCACGCGCAGATGATTGGGCCTCTCCGGTATGCACTCCACGGCTTCCTCCAGCGTCTTCATGGCATGGCTTCTCTTCTTCGGGCGCCTCCCCTTTTCGTTTGACAGGAGCCGCTCTCTCCAGAAATTCCGCGCATCAAATGTCGTGGCATTTTCAAAGGTCAGTGCACATTCGAATTCACTTCCCGCAACGTCGTCTGGCAAGAATTCAATCTCGTCGCCAGGCTCAAGCCCGGGCAGAAGCATCGTGTAACCGTCAAAAATGGAGCGTTATGCCCTTATATATCCCCCCCTGCCTTTCCAGCGCAATACGGCATTTTTCTGCCCTTGTTTTTCTTTCTTGGTTCAAAGTTTTTTAAGAGTGTACACACAGAGCATTTTGAGGTCTTGTCCCTGCCAGTCGTGACAACGGAATGGACAACAATGATTTGCGGCAGATGAAGGAAAACATGGACTTGAGCATGGGGGCGGACGACTGTCCGTGTCAGGCCAGCAACGGATTTCTCGCCTATGACAGTCTCGGTGTGTTAAAGTGCACCACGGGCGACGCGGCGTACTACATGGAGAATTTTCTAGGGGCGTTCATCGAGCACTACGGGCAGTGTGACGTGTGATGTTCATCACCAACACGGGCGACGCAGCGTACTACATGGAG
>Ga0066865_10000005_pt1 | contig 46560 bp, 38 predicted proteins | sample ETN01SmetaG_2_FD_66433 | JGI IMG/M metagenome (GOLD analysis project Ga0066865, IMG submission 66433) | Marine microbial and viral communities from oxygen minimum zone, Eastern Pacific Ocean - ETNP2014F12-01SV265 | ecosystem: Environmental > Aquatic > Marine > Oceanic ...
CAGTGGCTTTGGTGGCGGGGGCGCAAGCGGAGGTTCAGGTGGAGCAGCAGGCAGTGGCTTTGGTGGCGGGGGCGCAAGCGAAGAAAGTGGAAAAAGAATTTCGTCTACACAGACCTCTCATAATCGCTCATGGAGTCATAGTCAGATTTTGGGACAGACGCCACCTGGGTACGGCAGCGAATCCTCGTTACCCTCAGTGAAAATAGAAAATTCAGCTGGTTAAACATGCAATTCGATGGCATTTTTCTACATTTGCGTCGAATTACGCAAACGCGGGCATTACCTGCATTGTTTCTGTTTTGTACAGTGTTTCTGTTCATTTATTTCTTTTGGAATGTCAGCCTTACCAGCAACAGTTTAGATGATGTCTGTGCCTTGTTTCCAAACAAGTGGACTCAAAAGAGGCTGCATCGAACTGTCAGCCTTTTGCAAGCGGTGACGGTCACTTTGGAAAAACACAAACTCCCCTACTCGTTGATGGCTGGTGCTCTCCTCGGAGTCAAAAGACACGGGCAGTTTATTCCGTGGGACGACGACGTTGACTTGTTTGTAGCTCCGAGATATGATGAAACCATGAAAAAGGCACTGCGTCAACAACAAAGGTTGTGTTTTGAGAATTTTTGGGGTGGTGTGAAGATTTATTTTTGCAAGGATGCGATTGGCACTCGAATGCGCCCTGTGTATCCTTTTGTTGACATTTTCACAATTTCTCCCTCAACGTGCTTGGTTCCTCTGAGATGCCCTCTGTACTGGTACGGTCACTTGAAACATTTTGAGTCTACCTTATACTCGCCTACAGTGCACACGAAGCTGTACAACATCAGTCTGCGCGTCCCGAGAGACACAAATATAGCGTTGAGGGCTACATTCGGTGCATCATGGTCCAAAACGTGTGCCTCCCCCATGTATGATCACGTGCGAGGGCGCTCTGTCCCGAATGCAAACATAAGGGTCAATTGCAGGGTCCTGAAATACCTATGCGGCACACCTTTAGTCGTGTAGCTACTAGCCTTCCGCATGGCATCGCACATGCTTGATTGTGGCGGGATCAAAGGCTTGCTCCCATTGGTTCTACCAATAAACACCTGATCTCTCTCGTTTAGCGCCATTACACGTACTTGACTCGTTGCGAGGACATGTCGTCTGATCTTGGGTAATTGAATGGAACGTAATCGTCGTCCTTCTTATGATGGTACGGAGAGCAGCGTTCGTTGAACTGCCAGGCGCTGTAGCGCTGGTAGGAATTATTCACAATCGGCAGCAGAAAGGATGGCGTGAACACCCACAACAAGCCGATGCACACGAGAACCGGTGTACCCCCAGAAAGAATGAGCTGCAGCAACTCTTGACAGTGGTAGAGACCGCACATCTTTAGCCTGCCTGCGGATTCATGCATGGCAAATAAGACGGGGTTGATCTTTGCGTTGTTGGCTACCTGCGCAAGTCAGCCACGAACGGGTCAGTGCCATCTTTCACCAAGTCGCAGAGAGTGAGACCACCACAATCAACCACGAGGCCATGCGGGAGGCTGACCAAGTTGCATCAAAACATTCTCAGGGGGATCAAACCTGCTCACACAAGTCCGAATGGTATGCGAGGCTGTGATAGAAATGGTCGTCCTGTGGAAAACCAAAAATTAGTCGGCTGCACCTTTTCACAGGATCCCGTAGGACTCGTTAGACCTGACAATTCATATGCAGCCACGCCTCCTTGTCTTGCTTGTCAATAATCAAGTGGTAGGCGGTGTGAAAATCGTACAGACGCCCGATCAAAATAGCGCTGATCCAGGTCACTGTCAGTGTCGTGGTGATGTTGCGAATGATTTGCGAAAAATCAATCATGAGTTCATTTCAAGGCCCCCTGGCTCTTATATATCTGTCAGCGGCATTCGCCATTTTTGTCCTGCGCCTGGCCACATTTGCCGTGATTTTTGCCAGGCACGAGATGCAAGTAGAAAAAAGCCACGAGACAGGACAGGTCAGCCATGGATTATCTGGACATATTGACCCACCTCTACTTCATGTTTTTTCTCTTGGTAGTCTTCCTGACGGGCAAGGAGTGTTTTTGTAAGAGGGAATGCACCGCGCCCGTTGCACGTGCCAGGGCAACATCCCCAAAACGCTTGCGTCATTATTCTGTGTGATTCCTGCCGTTAGTAAGCTTGGTGGCGCGTCTAGAGCCTAGTCAGGTCCAAGAGCGCATACAACTCGCCGTTGTCTCTTTGCTCGCTCTTGAGTTCAGCCTTGAGTTTCTCACTCTCCTTTTTGTAAAGCTTGACTTCTCCCCTCAACTCCTGGACGCGCATCCCTGAAACCACGAGGTTCTTGTTCATGGACTCGTTCTCAAGCTTCATCGTCTGATAAGCTCTCTCAGACTTGTCTCTTTGCTTTGCCAGCTTTTGCATCTCTGCCTTCAATGCTTCGTTTTCGCGCCTCAAAATCTGCAGTTCTAAATCACTGGCCGAAGGTTCGCCGGAAGAAGGGCGTGTTCGAGACTCCTCGTTTTGCAACTCTTCCACTATCTGTTCCAGCTGCTTGATTTTCTTGCGGTACTTGATGATCATACCATCCGTCTTGTTCATGATCAGGCGGAAACGATCGCAGGTGCTGCACTCGCCCTCCTTGGCCATAGATTGCTCCAGCACAAAAACATGCCCGTCGGTCTCGTCGGCATATTCGCAGCACGCCACGGAACAGTTGTTTTGGGTCTCCAAAGGTGACCAGTAGACACCAAGCGCTGGGTTGTATTCACTGTCCACACTGGTTTCTGAACTCATGTGGTGTACAGAGTATGCTAGATATGATTTATATATTGAAACACGCACGCATGAACCTGGGTCAAAATCAATCTTGTGCCGTTTCTGACAGGTTCCATGTTTCTTCCTCGACATTTCCCATGTTTAATACCAAACACCCTACCTAATCTGTGTTCTTTTCATTTTCGTCTTCCTCTTCCTCTTCGATTTCCTCTATCTTGACGTGTCTCGAAAGGAACTCCTTGAAATTGTCCGCAGTAGTGTTCCAGGGCTTCGTGAAGTCTACACGCCGCAGACTCTTGAAGATGAACTTGGCAAATGTTTTGAAATCCAGATCCGGAATATCACTATTTGTCCTTGAGTCGCGCCCTTTCCATGAGGTCAATTTTATCCTGTCCAAAGTCCTCGTGGAATTTCTTATTGGCCTCCCAGGCCCTCTGTTCATGAATGTCCAGAATTTTCAGCACCTGATCAAACGTGTCTCCTTGATCAAGGCCATACATGTGCATGATCTGTATCAGCGTCCGTGTTTCAACAACATCGTCTTGCAGTTTTGCCAAATTTCTTTCACCCTCGAGACGAGACAAGATCAGGTCTTGGTTTATTTTTCTTTGCAGTTCCGAAGGCAGGTCCATATAGCCGTGGCTCTGCTGGACACACGGCACAGCTTCCACGACGTTACCACAGTCCAAGACAATTTGGCATGTATCGGAAACATTCGTGCTCGCGCGCGTCACTGTTCCCGGTGTCAGCTGGCCACATCCCGTGTTGACCCACACGCGCGATTCCATCTCTTTTTGATTTTGACAAGCGTGTTTATATATTGCGCAAAGATTTATTTCCAGCAGGTAACCTGAACCTGCATGATAAGGAGAATATGCGTAAAACCAACAAGAGTTCTACTGATACAACTCGAGCACCAAGCGTGCGACATCAACTGGGAGCGCAGCGACCCAGCAAGTCGCACGTTTTTTGGCCCGACGCGAGCGACCCGTGTACCTGCACATGCCCATCAAAAACGCCAGCTTCTTTTCCGCTGTCAAAAAGGTGTGCGCCTCGCGCCCCACCAGCTGATACTCGAAACTCTTTTGTTCCACGCGTACTGGAGCCCGGGAGAGGCCTAGAGTGTCGCGAAACGTGCCCGTAGTTGGGGGCCTTAAGTGAACCACGCGGCGTGACCGCCTCAGTGTCGTGTTCACCGCCCTGGGGTCGATGCCACAGCCCCACGTGTACAGCGAACCGTCGTCTGTGATGACGCCTGTCTTGAATTCAGACGTACAAATTTCAGTGGCCACGCCGCCCCCGAGGTCGATACGCGTGAACCTGTCCGGACCGACCGCGACCGAGGTATGCCGAATGCCACAGAAAAACAGTGCCCCGTCATCGGTAATGCAAAAGGATGAAAAGTTTCCGCACGTGATTTTGAGGGCAGGGTTCTTTGGGTATCCGGGGATGGAGACATGCACCGGCATCAAAATGATGTCGCCCAGTTCGCTGTGGCCGAGCTGGCCGTATCTGTTCCTCCCCCAGCTGAGCAGGGTTCCAGAGTCGACGATGGCGAGTGCGTGCGTCATCCCGAACGCGATTGCTTTCACTTGGCGGTCTTCCAAGGCCACGCTGCTGATCTGAGTCGGCACAAACAGCGAGCGCCGAGACATGCTTCCTGTCAGAGCCCACGTGGTGTTTGCGCCCCACACGTAACAATGCCCCTCTCTGGTGACCGCGGCGCATACGTTTTTGGCCCAAATGGAGACAACATCTCTCTCGGACAACGCGGCAACCAGCGCGGGAGTGTGGCAGTCTTTTTCGTCTCCATGCCCAAGGTTCCCGTCCACGCCGCATCCAATAGTGTACACGCGGTGCTCTGCAGACACAAAAATCCAGTGCGCAACGCCACACGCCACCAATTTGACGCCAGACTTGATGTGTCTGTAAGAACATGTGACGAACCCTCCCATGACGCAGACCACACTCCCATTGGAGTCAACCACGCCAATATTTTTGCCGTGCGCGTCGACGCACACGGCGTTGAACCCTCGTCCAAAAGCCCCAGTGGACAGTTTGATAGCAGACCGAACAGCTGCCGTGCCTTGTGATTCTGACAAAAAGGGCAGACCTCGACCCTGCAAAGTTCCATTCACAAAGCAATCGCCCGCGCCCGTGACGACGATGGATGACGTTGTGTTCATGGCCAGGTACATTGCCGCTCTGGAGAGCAAAGGTAAGTAAAAATAGTTTTTAAAAGTAAAACAACTGTTTTTAAAAACAAAAAAGAAATTAAAAAAGACGGGACACGCGTCTTTGGAGTGGCTGTGGACACATGGACACGGCGGAAGATGCAAACGATACAAGCCAAGTCACCGAAGTGGTGAGGCCCAGCGGGGGTCAGGGTTACAGTGCAGATTCTCACCCTGCTCTTATGCTATGGCTGCGATCCAACTTGTGATTGTGCTGTGTTCGTGTGGTGCTGTGAGGACACGGAATATAAACAAAGCGGACTTTTGCACAGGGTTCGCCCATGTTTCCGATCACGTTTCAAAGAGAAAATGTTGCGAACATGAGCATGGATACAGTTTCGCTCGTGTGTAACTTTATTGCCAGAAACATGCAACGCGAGGTTCCACAGGATTACGTTTTCAAGCATCATTACTGCCTCATGATCTACACGGGGTCGTCTCTGTGCATGTCCGGACTCGTTCTCGTCCGTCTGATTCCGGAACACGTGGGGAGAACTGTACACGAGCTCAATTCTCTATGTGTGGAACGTGAGTTTCGGAACGGGGGTCTTGGTTCCGAGATTTTGCGCTATGTCCGCGAGAATCTGCAGGACCACGACTTCCTCAGGCTGTACGTCGATGCGGGACCCGACCACGACCGCCTGGTGCAGTTTTATCACCGCAACGACCTGAAGACGCTGTATAGCAACGCTATTGAGACCTGTTTGCAGTCGCATATTCACGCCGACTGGTGCTTTTGGCGTTTCGTGGGTGTGCTGGTGGTGGTTGTCATGCTTGCTTGCTTTTTGTGGACGCAGATTTTCCCGTTGAATTTTTTTGTCCCTAGGTGACGCGCGCTTGTTATGGTCGCAGATTTTCCCGTTACGCAGGTCAATAAAAGCCCAAAGCATTCATTGCGATGTCCATGTCCCTCGTTGACGCGCGCTTGTTGTGGTCGCAGTTTTTTCCTTTTGATGCATGTCCCTCGTTGACGCGCGCTTGTTGTGGTCGCAGATTTTTCCTTTTGATGCATGTCCCTCGTTGACGCGCGCTTGTTGTGGTCGCAGATTTTTCCCTTTGATGCACGTCACGAGTGGATGAGAGAGCCGCATTTCCAACGATGGATCGGCCTCAATCTGTCTTGCAGCTTGATCTTGACCTCGCTCCGGCTCAGCCGAGGCTCTTCAAACTGTACCAGAGTGTCGTGCAAACGGTCGTAGTTTCCTGTCAGGACCCACAGCCCGATGTCAAAAAAGGTGACGTCGCCTTGAAACACCAGTGCGTCCTTTTCTTTGTACTCTGGCAGGCGGGAATGAAATCTCGCCGGAAGGTCACTCCAGTGACATAGACTGTTAATGTGATGCTCTGTGTGATAGCCATCATTGAACCCGCGTTGGTTGCTCCGGGTGTTTATCAAACAGTATGTCATCCCGAAAGGGGATTCTGGTTGCCGGGGGTCCACGAAAATGTGCTGGCAGTAGTTTCCAAACGACAGCAATATTGGTGCCACGAGCATCGGCGCCAAAAAGATCCAAAAGGCAGGCACCGTGTACCAGTACAGCAGCCACGCCAGCAACCCAAAGTTTGCCAGGATGAGCGCGATGCTTTTTGCACACTCCCAGATTTGGCGCTGCAGATAAAAGTTGAGGGGGATTTCGACCACAGACAGTGCCATGAATCGAAAACAATAAAACAGTACGTGGCAGAGGCGGTCCCGTTGATAGATTTCCGTGGATGTGATGTCCCATGGAGTGGCGTTCCCGTGCGTGTGATGAATCATGATGTGGTGCAGTGCGTACATTCCCGCGGGGATGCCAAGAAACGGTGCAAAGATGTATTCCGGGATCGCGTTCAGAACCGAGGACCTGGCGATGCGTTTGTGCGTGGAAAAGTGCAAGGCCAAGACGAAGCGCTCGAAAAAGAGGGTGAACAGCGCAACAAAATAGATCGCGCCAACAATATGGCGCTGCATGTGACAGACGAGTGGCACGCCACAGACTAGAAACAGAGCGAGATTGGAAAATAAAGACAGGACGGGTTCGTCGCGCTGGTCTTTCAGAATGGACCTGGCACAGGGCGGGACATGAAAAAGGAACTCGTTCCGTGTCGCTGTGGTGTCTTGGTCTTGCAATGTCAGCATCTACACCGTTGTTCGGTGTGCAAAAATGTTTATATACGTGTACAGGTTATGTGGTCGGAGGCTAAAGAGAGCCGCGGCTCAACACGCAGTCAACCAAGCCCAGTCACCATATGTTTGGATACATAAACGTTAGCCACGTGGAATTCAGACCCACACTGCAATCACCCACCATCGCTTTGCACGAGTGGAAAATCGCGTCCCCGTGGATTCCATCGACAATACCAATCGGATCCATGAGGTGAAAAACGATTGTCTCCACTATGTGTTCCAGGCCGGCGCCAAAGACCTTCTGAAACTCAAGAACAACCCACTGCGACCGCATGATTTGCCATGACCAGAACAGAGTGTTCACCTCTGAATAAAGCACCTGTGTGTAGTAATTCACCCAGTCCTTGGTTTCGTTCGTGACGTACTCTGTAAACTCCGTCTCAAAATCTTCGTAAAAATGCCCGTCCTGGTCCGGCAGTAGGTACGTCCGGATGTCCCAATAAAAAAACTGAAGGTCGGACAGGTCATACAGATGGATGCAACGCTGCAGCTCTGGCCACTCCCAGTCGCCGAGCCCATTGTCTTGGTACAAATACTCGCACACCACCGCGTCAAGGTACAGCATAAAGTCTGTGAGATTCTCTTCGAGCTCAAAAGAGCTAAGATCTCTCCCAGATCCATCTCCCACATGAGCATAATTGACAGGATTGCTAGCATAGGAACACATTTGAAGTCTCCGCAGGCAATCGCTGTTTTTCAAAAACGCGCCCGCCGCATCTGCATCCTGTTCACTGCACGACGTCGTCTCAATGTTCTTCTTTTGATGCATGACGCGCAAATGCTGCTTCAGGCTGTATTGCCGTGGAAAGTAGAGGTCGCAATGCGAACAATACGACATTTTCCCTTCCGCGTTGCAGCCCCGGTGTCGCGCCTTCCTGTTGTGGTGTTTTGTTTTTATGATTTTTGAAAACACTTTATTTCGCGCAAGAACTTCGAATTACACGCTCCAAAAATATACGGGATCCAGTCTGCGCGAGGGCCGCGGCGGGGATTGGAAATAAAACTGATATATAAGAAGAAAACGCACCCAGTTCATCGAGGAAATGCAAACAGATGAATCGCTGCGTCGAATCATAACTGTGTTAGACTGTGACAACCAGGCACCAGTTCTGCAGTGTTCCCACACCAAGCATGACAGAGAGGAAGGCACAACTGAAGATGACCAAGCCGGGACCAGTTCAGCACACGACCCTGTGGAGGAAATCAATCAATTGAAAGCAAAAATCCGGCGCCTGGAAGGGAAACTGTCGGTCGTTGAGGAGAATTTGAAGTGCAACATATGTTTGGAAATTTCAGAAGACGACGTGCTGTTAAAGTGTGGCCACAATTTTTGTCGGCCGTGCCTGACGTCGTGGAGTGAGACCGGAAGAACCGCAGGGAGGACATGCTCATTGTGCCGCAAGCCAGCAGATGAAGAAAATCAGTCGAAGCACCTGGCCTTTAGGCGCATCGTAGAGGCAGTCACGTATACCAAGGTGTATCCGAATGGAGAGAAATACATAGGTGACCTGGATGGCGAGAAACGGCACGGGCAAGGCACGTGTGTTTACCCTAATGGCAACAAGTATGAGGGCGGCTGGAGGGAAGATTGTATGTTTGGCCAGGGCGTGTATACATGGAAGGACGGCAGTTTCTACAAGGGCGAGTTTTTACGAGGAAACAGGAGTAAAGATGGATTGATGACGTGGGCAAATGGACAGACGTACAAAGGCGGATGGAGACTAAGTTATGATGAAAGTAAAGATACAATTGACGAAGAGGAAGAATATGTTGATTCGAGATATTTTGGTTTCAAAATAGGCCATTCATTGAATATTAATAAGGTGGCAGACAATGCGAATGATTTGTATTGGATGCGTCATGGAAATGGAGTGCATACATGGCCAGATGGGAAACAATTCAAGGGTCAGTTTGATGATGGTGAAAAGATAGAAGTAGGTGAAATGACCTGGCCTAATGGTGACAGGTTTATCTGCTATGAATGGGAAGATAATATTCCCATGGGCAAAGCAGAGTACGCTTGGACTGACGGCTGTAAGTTAGCAGACTTGAATTCCGATTGGTACGACAATAGCAGATTGTTATTTCCATATGAAATATCGCGAAAATTACGCTTCAGTGAGAGATTGGGGCATCACTGCGGCTATTTTGAAGGACGGTGGTTGGGTAGAGATTGGTGTGGGCATGGAAAGGTAGTTTACCCGCGAATCGAAAGTGAATACGAGGGAACCTTTCAGGACAATAAACGACATGGAAAGGGCACGGCAAAAAATTCAGACGGGAGCACGTATACAGGGGATTGGAAAGACAATAAACGACATGGAAAGGGCACGGCTGAAGATTCCAAAGGCACGTACGAGGGTGAATGGCGATTGGATAAAAAGCATGGTCATGGAAAGTTTACGTGGAAAAGTGGAGAATGGTACGAAGGAAGCTGGAACAACGATAAAAGAGAGGGAAAGGGCACAATGCATTTCAGATTGGGTAGTGTCTATGAAGGCGAATGGAAAGACGACAAGCAACATGGAGTTGGAATAGACACAGGCCGATCGGGGTCTTACAGAGTTGAAGGTAGTTTTGAAAACGGGAAATTACATGGTCACGCGAAAGAGGTTGCCAGTCACATGCAATATGAAGGCGAATTCAAAGAAGGAAAAAGAAATGGCCAAGGCAAAATGCAATTCAGCAATGGCAATGTATATGAAGGGCAATTTTTTAGTAATTGGCGACATGGACGGGGTACATTCACGTGGGCAAATGGCGACAGGTACACGGGTTTTTTGAAATGTGACCAGAAGCATGGGCTGGGCGCGATGTTTTATCACAACGGGGATAAATTTGAAGGGTGGTGGCAGAATAATAAAAAGGAAGGCAGGGGCACGTGGACACTGTCTTCGGGGGTTAAATGGGAAGGAATTTGGTTCGACGACAAAAAGTTGCCTGACGCCTCGTCGTTGGATACAGACAAACTGATCGTGCTGGTTGTTGGGCTGCCTCCAGACATTGCCAAAGAGGTTTTACGCGATGCATTCTATGCCCGACTAACAAGTTCAAAATGGGCCGCGTGCGTGAATTCGACAGGAAAAACAGCCAACGATCTCGCGGACATCATATTGGAGGAAACAAGCGAAATGTACAAAATCGTTAACATGCTGCAGGACGACAAGCTTTTTGACAAAGTGATTCGTCTTGCCAAGAGAAAGTTGAGATAGGCTTGTCTCTATGGACATTCCAAGGCAGCGGTTTAGGGTGTAGGGTTGACTATCTAACCACGCGCTATTAGTCTCCGTGATATTCTTAAAAATGCGTTACCGTGCCGGATACAGGTTTGCGCTTGTCCAGCTGCCCTGCCTCCACGGCTGTAGCAAGTGTTTTTGATTTGAGCTGTGCTTGCTTTCGGGAAAGACACTGGTCGTCGCCCGAAACAGCCGGGTGGTTCCCGGACAAGTGCGAGCGCATAGCGCGTGTTTTTTTTTGCTCCGTGGTGAGCTTCTCGCTCTTGAACTCTTTGCAAGAGATGGTTCTGTACACACCGTACGCACATAGCGCCCCCAGTGAAAGTGAAATGGCACGAGTAGCCATGGACGAGCCCTGCAATGCTTGGGTTTTATATACCACCTCATCAATACAAATGCAGGTATCCATTTTTATTTTTTTCTTAAACTAACTGTCAATGACACAACTTCTACAGACTCTCGATGGCAATAAGTTGCGACCCCCCAACAGCGTGATTAAAGAGCGATGCTTTGCAAAATCTAGGTTGTGCATATTGTGAGAGTTATCTTGAATCATTTTAAGCATATCCGTATTCAAGGCTCGCGCCCTTGACGATGCACCCAATCGCCTGTTTTGGCTCATCGCAAAGGCAATGGCGTCCTCTTGTGGAAGCAAGTGGAAGCGCCCAACCCGCAATGTGTCTAGTGGAGAAACGGTCAAGCGCGTCGGGACACGGCACTCACGCTGGTTTCCGTGACCTAAATCTCCGTACCTGCCATTACCCCAGGTCCAAAGCGTACCATCCTCAGCCACTGCCAACGAATGATGCAACCCCGCTGCGACCGCTACGATCTTTGTGTCAATCTCCACGCGAACAAACACACTCTGGCCATTTATGGTGTTTAGTCCGAGCCTTCCATTGTTTCCGCGTCCACAGGCCCACAAGGACCCGTCTTGTGTCACAATCAGTGTATGAAGCGCACCGCACGCGGCCATGGTCACACGCAACCCCACAAACTCCCCGGCCTCAACTAGCGTCGGAACCAGCCTGAAGTCAGTGTCGCCATGCCCCAGCTGACCAGATCCACCATGACCCCAGGTGTAAAGTCGCCCACCTGCCGTAATTGCCACAGTGTGGTGACTCACCCCGGTCGCTACAAACTCAACCACTTCACCATTAAACTGCATTGGATCTACCTGCACAAAGGCAGATTGTTTTGATTGATCGCCATGTCCTAGCTGCCCGTACAGATTCCGGCCACAGGTAAAGACATGCCCAGCGTCGCTCAGTGCGACCGTGTGTGAGGCGGCCGCGGCCACCATCACGATCCGCTCGCCATGGAACCCCGCCGCTGGCACGCGCTTTGGCACCATATGACATATTCGCGATTCTTTGTGCCCGCACGCCCCTGAAATATCACATCCAAAAGTGTAGACATTACCACCCTCTGTCACCACCGCTGTGTGGACATTCCCGCACGCAACCATCAGCACCGCCTCGCCGTCAAACACCGCCCGCGGCACCAGCGTCGGAGTCGCTAGATTAAACCTTTCGCGACGTTCAAACCCTTGATCCTCCATGTTGCCAAGTCCAAGCCGCCCGTGATCCCCATTGCCGCACATGAACAGGTTTCCGTCATCCGTCACAATACCCGTGTGAAAATTCGATACTGCCACCTGCCGCACGGGCCCCAGCCCGTCGACGCGCGTTGGAGTGAGTCTGTTGGTGCTGTCACCCGTTCCAAGCTCGCCACATTGATTGTCGCCAAACGAAAAGAGACTTGCGTCTTCGCAAACAATAAAACTGCGATCGGCACCTGTCACAGAGTCGGGAGAGAACGTGCATTGTTATAACAAGATCACCACGAGGTGTCATGGACAGACAGCAAGAGCATACCGGCCGCTATTGCCATGGATACTTTTGTGTGCTCTTAGATTACTTTGCTTTATATACCCACACCTTTTGGATGAGCACGCGCGAAAAAAAAATAACTTTGGGCTGTAAAAGGCAATCAAATTTTACCGATATTCGCGCCCTTGATTACAATAAAAAGACTCTGGAACCACACGAGCTTACCACGGGTGACGCATGTTCACCACCATACACCACCCGAAGGACGGCGCCGCGCCTGGGCTCGACGGATCACAGGGTCGCGCTCTTGCTGGCATAGTCATGGACAAAATCGACGACGTCCAGAAAGATATCTTGAACGCAAATGAGTACATAGAGCAGATGGATCTGCCGCTCGCGCTGCCTTTTTTTATCGCAGCGTGGAACAAGCTGAACGAACGCCTGCCAAAGGCCCGCCACGATCAAGCTTTGATTGCGCATTGGAGCCACCAGGCTGCCATCTCCATGCAGGACCTGCCTTTGAAAAAAAAACTGGAGCGCCTTGAGTGGAACAACCAACAGGAACTCACGATTGACTTGCACATGAAAAGGATGCAGGGCATCATGGCCGACGTTGAAAACATCCTGATTGGTGTCCACGAGGATTGCGGCGACATCTTGATGTCGGTGCCTGGATTCCAGTGCACCATCGCCGCGATCCGCCAGCGGGGTGCCGCGTAAGTGTGCGCGAATGCACGCCGGCTACAGCTTGGGAGCAGCTGCAGAAAAAAACAGGCCAAGCATTTGATCCAGCCACAGTCAAGCACGGGGGCACGCCCTGTGCGATGCCATAGTGCTCTCAAAGCGTTGCTGTGCGCGGGTGCACACCGGCTTCAGCGTTGATATCGTACCACGATTGGTGGTACCACATCAGGTTTAGAATTTTCATGATCTTCTCTGTCATGAGATATGTCTCTTCGATTCCAACCTTGGCATTGTTCTGCCATGTGTGCGAGGTGTTCATAAACTCCATCATTTTCTGTTGGTTTTGGATAATCTGGCTTTGCGCGGTCTCGATCTCCTGGGCCAGAAAGCGTAGCGTGTGGATGTCTCGTTTGATCGAGTTGATCTCACTGTTTACATCGACTTGTTTTTTTCCACTGTACATCCATGCTTCCGATGGTACCACGGTGTCTTCTTCGGACATGATCACCCGCGGGCAATGATCCTGATTATATACCCTTTCACACCTCTTGGCATATGCTATTTATTCAATGTTCAAGAAAATCTTTTAGATTTGCGACTCGTTTCTCTAAGGTATGTTCAGGGAACTCTTTCCCCAAAAATTTGTTCTCCGCCCTCTTTATTCGATCTTTTACTGTGATGTTGGGCACATCGGGAATGTCTTCTTCAAAATCATTCTCAACTTCTTGGAAGTCTTCCAGCAAAGCATCAGCAAACTCGATTCCCTCTTTGAAAGCATCCCCGTCGCGAAGCATGGCGACGATTTCGTGGGTTTTGTATTCTTCTACTATAACCTCTGCCAAGTCCCCCGGTTCTGACAGGGGCCTGTCGTCATTCTTCGCGATTCGCCCACGGAATGCGTCGATAAGAAATTGCTTGGAAAAATCCGGTGTCATACCAACAAAGAGCAATATCAGCTCATTTGTACCCACAGTCGACGGGTCTGGCAATTTTTCGTCGTCGTACCACACGCCCTCTTCTTCCACCCCGGAAGCCAGGGTCATCTTACCTTTACCCTGTCGCTGACTTTCATGAAACAAGCCTTCATATCTGTCACCATTTGCGTACTCAATCACACCCAGTCCTTCGAACCCCCCCCTGTCACATTCACCCGTGTAAATGTCTCCTTTTGACGAAGTAAACCTGATCCGTCCATGCATGATTCCTTTGACAAATTGCCCTTCCCATTTGCGACCATCGTCATGGTAGGCTAAAGTGCCATTGCCGTGATATTCGCCGTCTTTCCACTCGCCGTCATACACATTATTACTGTCTCGCCCCCACGTCATGGTGCCGCGACCATGCCGGCGGTCGTTCTCCCACTGACCCTCGTATCTGAAATTTGACATATCACTTGTGTAAATCCCGTATCCGTGTTTCTTGTCGTCTTTCCACTCGCCATCATATTTTTCACCTTGATCAACTCCCCTCTTGAATCGATCATACTTCATTACACCACTGCCATCCCTTTTGCCTCTCTTCCAGCTTCCCTCGTACCGGTCCCCATTTGCCCAAATCTTGACGCCCTGTCCGTGCATTTCATTATTTTCCCAGTCGCCTTCGTAGGAACTGCCATCGCCGTTCTTTTCCTTGCCCTTTCCATCGCGTTGATTGAGGCTAAATTCCCCCTCGTATTCACTGTTAATCAGGGGATAAATTACTTTTCCCTTACCACACCAATTACCTGCGTCCCATTCACCTTGGTACTCTCCACGATGGTGCCCCAAATCTTTTCTGTAGCACCAAAACGACGATACCTTGTCGCAGTCATAAACGGGGCGGTCAAGACCATCGCGAAACACAAAACCATTATATACACCAGGAATCCAATCCGTGTGCACGTCAGGCAATTTACACCCGTCGTGCCAAATGTACGTCCCCTTGGTGAAGCAATCCTCCTCCCATGCTGCGTCAGTCAATTTGTCGCCGTTTGGCCACGTCATTTCACCAGCGCCATATTTTTCACCATAAGAAAAATAACCTTTGAATTTTTTTCCATCGGGCCATGTATGCAAACCTTCGTAATTTTGATTACCACCATCCCGACAATAATAAAGAATCTCGGCGTCTTCGTTTGCAATCGCGTCAAAAAATAACCATTCTTCAAAATCATCATTTAATACGGGATACAGTATATCCCATGGAGTCCGCCATTTTCCTTTGTACGTCTGCCCATTTACCCAAGTCATGAGCCCTTCTGCGCTCTTGTTGCCTTGCACAAACTCGCCCTTGTAGAAACTGCCGTCCTTCCATGTGTACACGCCCTGGCCAAACATGCTATCCTCCCTCCAGCCACCCTCATATTTGTTGCCATTAGGGTAAAAACACGCACCTTGCCCGTGCCGTTTCTCGCCCTCCAGGTCGCCAATGTATTTCTCTCCATTTGGGTACACCTTGGTATACTTGACTGCCTCCACGACGCGCCTAAAGGCCAGGTGCTCCGACTGATTGGCTTCAGATGTTGGCTTGCGGCACAATGAGCATGTGCGCCCCGCGGTTCTTCCGGTCCCACTCCACGACGTCAGGCACGGGCGGCAAAAGTTGTGCCCACACTTCAAGAGCACATCGTCTTCTGATTTTTCAAAACATATATTGCACTTCAAATTATCCTCGACGGCAGACAGTTTACCTTCCAAGCGTTGGATTTTGGCCAGGAGATCTCTGTTTTCCTGCCGCAGGTCTTCAATACTCGCCGTCTCGCCCTCTTCCCTCTCACGTTTTAGATTGGGATTTGAACAATGCAAAACAAGCGTTTCTTGGTCAGAGTGCAAGATGGATTGAATGCGTTGGAGTGCTATGTCGTTTTCCATGGGTCAGTAACGGCGTTATGAATAGACTTATATACATTCTTTGTCCCGCATTATTTAGTTTTCCTTCCAGGTCGAGGGTAACTTAAATTAAAAAACAAAAACCCATTTTCAAAAACACGATTCGCGCGCCAAAACTTACACTCCAATGCTGTTTCCCATCAGCGCGGCGGCGTTCCAGCGCGCGCAGGCTACAGCCATGTCCTTCCAGACGGAAGCGTGGAAAATCAAAACGTTTGTTGCGGATGAGTTTCCGGTCGACGTTTACACCGGCGCGGGCGACGTCGCTGTCGACGTGTACACGGCCACTGACATGATCTCTGGCATCAAGCTCGGAGACATGGCAGGGCCCCCTGTTCATGTCAGCGTGAATCTACTCCCAATCGACTTTTGCCTCGCTGAGCACGTGAAGTTTTCGGTGCTTAGTGCTTGCTTTATTGGCTTGTGGTTTGTGCTTGTCCGCGCGGCGTTGCTGGGTCGCAAGTGATTTCTATAGCTGCCCCATTGGATTTACCAATAGAGCCTAAAGACAGACGTGTTGTTCATAAAAGAGATTGATGTCCCCCAGGCAGCCGTTTTGCTGGTCCTCCTTGCCATATCCACCAAACCTAGCCGATTCATACTTGAGCTGTAGCGATTCGGACTCCAAGGACCCCCCTCTGAACACAAGATGATTGGACACTGTAAGAACAGTGTCCCATGAGTGCTGTGTGTAGTATTCCAAGTGCGGCGACCACTCCTTGCAGCCCAGAACGCGCAAAGCGCAAACCACGGCAGCGGCTGCCAGCAGCGACGGTCTGTGCCCGGCACAAGCCTCATCTGTGAAAGAGACGTCCAGGAAAAAGAGCGCGATGGAGTAGGGCTTGGAAAAGTTGGATAGCCTAGTAATGTTGCCGAGGAAGGCAGCCTTCAGGAAGCGTGGCAGAAATTCGACAGGAAGTGGCACTGTCGCATTCACATTCACCCGCCTGCAAATTTCGCTTTCCATGAACATGATGTCGTAAATGAGCGACGAGTGGTCGGTGATGTCCGACAGAAAGTCCAAGCGCAGCGCAAAACCTTGCTTGATTTTGCAGGCAATGTACAGGGCAGCGACTCCAAGGGTCTGGTATCTTCTGCGAGACACCTGCACTGCGGTCATGAAGGACACAACAAAGTGTATGGCCAGCTCGAGACTTGCTTCGGTCAATTTGAACTTGTAGTGAACGAGGATGAGCCAGTTCACGAGAACGGAATGCATCTCGCTGTTGACCTCGTCCTGTGAGTGCAAAAACTGCATCTTTGCGACCTGATACGATGCAGTGTACAAAGCGCGTTCCGCGCGGAACATCGCCAGCAGGTTCTTTTGCTGCTGCATGCCATGGATTAAGGCAATAAGTGACACGCCAGCCTCAAGAGGTTCCAAGCCAGCTTCCTTGACAAGACGCTTCCACGCAACGCATACGCATCGCGCTTTCAAGGCGGCTGACAAGGGCAGGGCAGTGATGATTTGCAGGACGAGCTCCTCGCCCAAACTGGTGTCCATGCGCCCCTTGTACGGGCTCTTGGTAGATATATCGCTGGCAGCCATGGCCGAACAATTTGAAAACGAACTCGTTTTTAAAAACATTTTTTTTTGCTCCGTGATTTGAGAAGACAGAAGAAGCAATTTTTCTGAAACGGCTGTGCGTTTTGAGGCTGCTTTGCGGTGATATTGCAGAGGTGTGCCCTTGAGGGGGAAAGGGCAAAGAAAATTGGGCGTATATAAGCCCGCGGCGTTTCTGTCGCAAGAGCCAGCGAGCGAGCATGACGACTGCGCTAGTGTTTTACAACATGTCGGTTGTTATTTTCGCATCGTGCTTTGAGTACGCGATTCTGGGCTGCTACAACTTGATCCGGATGGACATGTACCAGACATCGATCGACTACTTTCTCCTTCAATTCCAGCTGATATTCAATGGTGCTGCCTACGTTTTGGCAGTGACGTTGCTATGTTTGCAGCCCGCGGAGCGCGAGGACGCCGAAAGCTCTCGGTTCCAACGGTTCTGTAAGCAGTGTTCGCGAGACATTGTCGCGGTCTGCAGCATCACCTCCGTCGCCATCCTCTTCATTCTCGCAGAGAGCATCACATCCTGCTACCTCACAGAAGGCGATGAATTATGCCGACATACTTGGAGTGGGAGCTACCGAATCGCCTTTGGATTCTTCTACGCCCTGTTTGCGCTAGCGATTTTGGGCTCTCTCCAAATGGTGCGCATCAAGATGCAGCAACGGTCTGTGTCGGACATGGCTGAGCGCAGAAAGACGTATCTGTTTGTCTTTTTCTGCCTTTACATTACCGTGCACAGTCTGTTCTTCGAGAAATTTGAGAGTGAATGTGGGCACGTGAAAGCCAAATCAACTCTGCCGCTCGTGGTGGTGGTGGTCATGGCATTGCTTGTAAACTTTGCGCTGGAGCTCATCCACTACAATCACTTTGACGGCAACATGTCAGGGGCGGTTTTCCGCTTCGCCGTGCACGGGCAGCACCTGCTGCATCTGGCACTATATGTGAGCTTTTTCATTTCACACGAAAACATCATGGAAGAGTATATCATGCTCACAGTCACCGCGCTGCTTGCCGTGTACGAAGTAGTTGCGTTTGTGCAGAGTCTTTACTTCAAAAACAGTGACCACGACAAGGACAAGAGCGAGCACGGGAAAAAAAATGAGGACGAAGGCGTCGACACCGAGTCGGCACAAGAGGCAACAGTGGTGCAACAGAGCCACTCTGGCGTCCTTTTCCGGCCCAAAAGACACGCGTAGACCTCACAGGGTACCTAGAGTGCGAGCAGAGGCTCTTACCTAACTTATCTTGCGTTTTCCGAGGTGGCTCTGCCCATCGCCGAGAGTGTAGAGTTTGGCGCGCAGGCAGCAGACCCACTCCAAAGGCTGCCCAAAATTCGTGCCCGAATAAATCGTCTTGTTCATGTTCCGGACGTGGTCGCGCAGTGTCGGCTCGATCAAATCCACAAGGTAGCGCACCGTGCCCTTGGAGTCGGTGATTTTTTTCTTGACGACCCCGGACACCCAGCCATGTCCGTAGGGGTCGGGCTTGAACGGGTGGATACCGTGGATCCGCACAGGGTCGCCTTCTGCCACGTCCGGCACCAATGGCACCACTTCCGCGTCCGGCTCCACCTGCGCTCTGGTTCGGGTCTGAATCGCTTCCCAAATCGCCGCGTGGTACGTGCGCACGATATCGTGCGCCTGAGGCGTGTGCACGCTGTCTTTGACGTAGCGCACCGTAATTAGGTGCGTCGCGAGGAGTTGGTCCTCGTACATGGCACAAAAGGCCGTGTTGTCGGTGTTGGTGGTCGTCAGTATTTGCTCGCCGCGCGCGTTGGTCCCAAAGTCGCTTACGCCTGGCTCAGCCACGGCAGTCGGTCCTGGAAGCAGGTTGGCGACAACCACAGTCTGGGTGCAGTCTTGCGCACAGGGCGCCGCGTGGGCCAAAGCGCCCCAGAAAGTGGAACAGGAATGGATGCCCCGCCCGCACTTTGCGCCGTTGTTTAGCGACGCCCGAAAGCCCTGCCCGGCGATTTTGGTGGCGTTGGGACGCGTCGTTCCGTGAAAGACCATGAGACCCTTTAGCATGCCATAGGTCTGCGCAAACTGCCCGTACATGTCTTTCCGCTGGCGGTTCGTGATGCGGTAGATTGCCGTGACTTCGTAGTTCGTTTTCAGGCGCACGACGTCGGCAATGTGAGAAGCGCCCGGGTTGCCGATGTGGTCACGAGCAGTGATGCAGGAGGGGAACGATCTCAGCAAAACAGTCGCGGCCTCGGCGCGCAGATCGTCGTCTTTTAGACTGGGTACCTTGTGCTCGCCAAAGATGCACACCTGACTGTGGTTGCGCTGCGGACAGGCAACGCCGCGCTTCGGCGCGACGTGGTCGTAATCGCCGTGGTTGTATTGGTCATCGATCATCGGAATGTAGTCGTCAAAGAAGGAGGGAAACGAGTCCACATCATTCTGCGCCAGCATCTCCTTGACGTCGTCACCGGTGACGCGAGAGAAGCACTCGAGATAGTGCTCGCCATGCCACAGGGACATGCTGGCCGTGGGTCTGTCGGCTTGAGAATTTGATCCCGTTTGTGATTGGATTTAAAATGGCAACTTTTGCAAACATAAAAAAACACGTGCAGTTTTGAAAAAAAATTAATGCGCCAAAACCCGTCAGGCGTAACAAGAAAGCAATGAGACAAAGAACAGTCTTTCGCCTCGAAAAACGCTCATGGACACGCCGACTTTCTTATTGACCAGTATGAGAAATATGTCCCATCAACACAGGGTGGCTGGCAGCCTTCCACGACCGTGCCATCCGTCGGGCAATCCAAACAGCTTCCGACTCCAGCATACAAATTCTGTGCTTCAGCAGACGTAAAGGCTGTGAGATAAAACCGGACGTCCTTGATATCACCACGGAAATCATGCCCTTTGCTGGCACTGTACGGGTTACAAAAAAGACCCGCGTCTTTGTCTGTTTCCTGGACGAATCCGCCTGCTGGAATTTTAGCCGTCGTGCTTTGATCCTTGATTACACCATTTTCATAAAACAGAATCTGTGTCTGGTCAAAGACAAACAGCATATGTTTCCACTCGGATGACTGCGTAAACAAAGTTGTCAAGGTGCTTCCTTCGACTGAGGCTTCGCCGACCTTGCTGGTGTCGGAGTTTTCCCAAAAGTACAGGTTTGACGTTACCCACCGCATAACGTAGCCGTCGATCCAGTTTTTGACCCAAAACGATACTGTCAATGCCGTGGTGCCTGCCGGAATAATCAGGCCCGTTTTCTCCCGTGGAATCAAAAACGACACGTCGTCTGAAACAGACAGGTACTGCCCGCTGACGAAATTGGCAGTGGCCGAGAGCCGCGTTTGTAAATGCGCCGCATGCGGGCCGCTGTCAAGGGCATCGCTTTCGAGCTTGTACCACGCCTGCAGCTTGTCGTTTTTGAACGCAACTGTCTGTTGGTTGTCTGCACAGGCGCAGGCAGAGATTGTTGTGCTGCCAGCCGGCGAAGTCATGCCACCAGGGCAGCTCGCGCACACAGAGTCAGCCGGCGCTCTCACCAGCGCCTGTATTTCAGCGGCAGTCAGTGCGCGGTCGTGAATGCGCAGGTCTTGTAGGTATCCGGCATAATCATGCCAGGCTTTATAATCAGGACAAGCATTGGAATCGGCTTGGTCTGCGTGGCATTCGGTACCCACTCCTAGGATATGGTTGGTGGCTTGTATGGCTTCCCAGGTTGTGACACACGTGGCACAAATTTTTTCGTCAGTCAATTGACCGTCAATATACAAACTGATCGCTTTCTCGCTCGACACAAAAGTAAGATGTGTCCATTCATTTGCCGTCGTCGCCGAGGTTATTTCGTAAACAGTTGCACCGTCATATCTCATAAATATGATATTTTTGTTGGTTTCATAATGGATCTCAAAACCACCACGCGGGGTGTAGTCCTTGTCATATCGAACCAAAATTGGAACTCTTTGAGATTGCGCAACTGGTTTGAACCACACAGACATTGTCCACACACTCCCATCCAATATTCCAGATGCGACTGCAGAATTCAAGACAAATTTTCCCGATTCAGAGCTTGTCAAATCCAACACTTGCCCCCGGCTAATGTCGGTCGTAAAATCGACGGCTTGTTTTGTCGTATCATGAGTAATCACCTGCCCCGCGATGGTGTCGGACAGTGCTCCCGTCAAGAAAAAGTGCATCACCGGGGTGGTGCCAAAACTGCCCGCCTGGCATCCGCAGGCAGAGATCGAGGTGCTCAAAGGCGGCGAAGTCATGCCAGACGGGCAGCTGGTGCACTGCAGCGTGGGCAGCGTGTCGGGGCCGCCGATTTCAATTGCGGCGAGGACCTGCGCGGCTTCGTCCTCTCCCAAAAACCGTGAAAATACATACAAACCATCGACCGTACCACTGAAAAAGTCAGTGTTGCTGTATCCAGGAGCACCAAGTTTGTTGTGTGAAACTGTGAAATCGGGCAAATTGTATTCTGCTGCGCACTGTTTGTACACCGGCGATTGATCGCCTAATTTGACTGCAACAGTATTCGTACTGGTTTTATATGTAATGACGGCACTGTATTGTGTGTTCTGTGCGATGACAATATCATCGATTTTGCAATGCACGCCGGAAGAATCTCCAAATTGAACCAGCAACGTGTTTTCGGTCGACTTTCGCCCGAGGAAGAATGAGTTCACGTCGCTGTCAAATGCATTCATGGCACCGAAAATTCTCTCATAGTTTCCGTTTGTCGCCCCGGAAAACATGAATTTTGTGATCAATGTTATTCCGCCATTTGTCTCAATGTTGTAGGAAACCGTGCCTAGGTCGACTTGTTGTGACGAGCTGCGGACAAATGTTGCTTCAGTGCCAGTTGGGTTGAACGCCACGACTGCGCCGGGGCTGCCAAACGTGCCTGTGGGGCATGAACATGCATCTGAGCTTGTAGAACCGGCAGGAGACGTCGTGCCAGACGGGCAGCTTTCACACTCTGTAACGACTTTGGCATGGCAGGAGACCCCACCGCCATCACAGGTCGTCGCCTTCCACCGAAAATTGTAACCAAGCCAGCCATAATTTGTTTCGAGCGCTGTGATTCCTGTGCCGCCTCCTTGAGAATACGTTTTCCATGACGACATGCTTTTGTAACCCGAGCCACCAGCAGTCCCAACTTGATACCACCGAACATACGACGGCGGGTCGCCGTTTTCATAGTCGATGACAGTGGTCCACTCGTCTGCACCCACGACGGGAAAGGTTGTTTGGCCGGAGTTGTCGATGAAATCAAAGAGTTCCTCTTTTGTGAGCATACTTGACTCGCGATCGAGCATGGGCGTCTGGGTGTAGGTGGCAAAGTCGGAATATTTCCACGAAGCGTCGTTTTCAAATTCGACTTTGTATTTTTGTGTTTGCGCGATGTATTCATTTTCAGGGCAAGTGCCTGTGGCAAGTCCGGCGTAAAACGCAAAACATAACACACATAGCCATGGTTGCTTTCGCATGGATTCTGTGGTGGTGATCATTAAACTACATTTATATAGTAATATTGAAACACAAAAAGGCACTTTCAAGTTCGACCGTCGCTGTTTAAAATGGAAACTTTTGCAAACATAAAAACACGTGCAGTTTTGAAAAAAAAATTAATGCGCAAAAACCCGTCGGATAATGATATTGAAATACAAAAGGGTATATTGAAACGCACATGGACATATCGACTTTTCCGTCGTAGGTGGGCTTCAGGTTTGTGTCGTACGGCAGAGGCGGTCGAGGGCGGCCTCGATCCGCTGCAGTCGCGTCTGGCTCTCAATCACGCGCCGGTGCACCCATGCGCGCAAGTGGCCGCAGCGGACGGCACGGTGCCACGCATGAAACGCGCGATGCAAGTTCAGGCTGTACATTGACTCTGCTCGCCGTTACCTTTTCTCTGCATAAATACCCCATTCCTGGGGACGGCAAAAAATCAGTGGCTCTCACTGTTCATGGCCGGTGATGAACTCGACGTTGCCTACGTACACAAACAGAAACCCGACATTGAGCAACAGTGCAGACCACGCTCTGAGATTAAGAAACTTGGGCACGTCCATATCTTCGACTAAGCTGATGTAGCAAAACACAATCATGATGATATGGCAAATAAGCGAGACGCCCCCTGCCCCGATCCCAACGTGCGCAAATGACGTCTGCATCAAAACGTGCAAGGCCCAAACCATCATACTCGACATCTGTATGTGTTTGGGCAGGTCCGAGGGGTAGCAGATCAAATGCAGCAAAGCCGTGTACACCATGGCCTGCCATGCGGACAAGATGGGAATCGTCACCGCCGCTGTCATGTCCAGCATGATAAAATTGAAAAAGAAGAGGTTGAACCAATACAGCGAGTCGAACAGGAGCAAATCCCCGTGCATGTTCTCCTTCAGTGTGCCTTCGTTTTTCGTCGGGTTCGTCATAATCTTGTGGTAGATGGTGTAATACATGAACCCAATGCATGCCAGGGATAGAGAGTACAGCAAAATGGCAGAATCCAGGCTTTCAATCTGCAGTTTCCACGGAAACGCTGCCGCGACCGTTTCCTCCAAGTACTTTTGAATCTCGTCGTGCATCACAAAACGCGAGTCGAGCATCCCACTATACATGTGCAGCGCGGGCGACTTTCTACTGACATACGATTGCAGAATCACCTTGAGCTGTTGGTCTGCGTCGTTTGCAGCGTCTCGTCTCGAAGGAAACAGGCCCTGTGAAATGTTCCACGCCTGATTCGGCAGCTGCTTGTCGTTGCCAACACCAGTGTCGTGGCCTTGATACATGTTCTGATTGTTCCACAACACAATCTCCCATAGCGTGCTGATGGAAATGATCTTGCTGGTGTCGGTGTCGATTTGAGTTACATGGTACACCATACACCGCAGGTATGAACTGATGGTGAAGATGACCAAGCATGATTGGAAGAGCAGGTACGACGTGACAAAGCGGGCAGCGCTTTTGGTGGTCAGGACTCCATCCACAGACATGTTGCGCGTGTTCTGAGCCATTGATCCTGTAGGGGGCAATATATAGACATCCAGAGCGCATGCGCAACTTTTCTTCTTTGTTCTCGGTGCTAGCCTTCCGCATGGCATCGCGCTTGGTTGTGTCTGAGTCAAAGACTTGAACTCGACGCTCAAAAAAGCGGGAAGTAAAACAAAAAAAAATCGATTGGTTGCACGCGAACCCGAGAGTCTTTAAAAAACTGACACAAATCATATCAAATCATCCTGAACACACCACCGCAAGCATGCCACGCGGCATGCCGGCTGACGGCGCGACCAAGAATCGCAAGCGCAAGGCTGCCGCCGCAAAGTCACTGGACGATCAGCTTGACGCCGCGGAAAATGAATGCGCGAAGCTGCACCAGGAGCATCGTCAGACCTACGAAGCCATGAAAGAGGCAGAAGCACGCGGGGAGTGCGAGACGGCCTTGCTTCAACAACTGGATGCCATCATGGCCTCGCTCAGGAAGGCTGCCGATCACCGAGATGCTTTATTTGAAGACTGGAAACGGGCCAACATCGTCCGCGACTGACGCGCGCGCCGTCGTGTTGAGCGTGATATAGATTTATTGCGTTTGTGGTCACATCACAGCCCCGGCTACCAGAATAAAAGCCAGGCATGCCTTGGAGACCACATTGAGAAATGCGTAGGCAGTCGCACTGGTTTTCCACACCCAAAAGTTGTCCCGCCTCCACTGCTGCCCATAATGGCCCCTCTTTTGCTGCGAGGCTGCCACGGAGTGATAGTACAGGAACGCCACAAACTGCGAGAGCTGAACAAGACCAAACGACGTGTAGAACACGAATTGTGAGTACAGAATCGCGTCTACAAACCATGGCACGTCTGGGATGTCGTGGCCATGTCCGCACTGCGGCGACGATTCCAACTTCTGAAGGTTTTTCACTTCGGCCTTGACGTTGTTGTACTTCTCAAACATGGAGACCCACAGAGTCACGTGCAGAAACCAAGCCAGGATCTCGACACAAGCGGCCCGGGCCAGCAGCGAATAGTACCTGGCTTGTCCAAACAGGAGCATTTTGGGGTGCTGGTATTGACACGGATAGTAAATGGCGTCCAGTGTGTTCTCCACAATCCACCCAAGCAACGTGAGGCAGCCCTGAATCAACAACACGAAAAAGAGCTCATCCGCGCTGAAGCCCTGAAAATTGAACGCAATGACGAGGAGCTGCACACTAGCAGTGAACGTGTACTCAATCCACATCGAAAAGTGCGACCCATGCGCGGCTCTGAAGGACAGGAGATGCGTCCACGTTGCATCGTCGTGGTTGGCGGGGTTGTACTGACAGCCGTGGTAGGCACACGGCTCATCGTGTGACAGGTCATTGTCAGTCGTCTCCAAGTACATGAGACGCCAGGTCTGAAACAGAGCAGACACTGTAAACACAAAGAGGAGCAAGACCAGGGCGTTGGCGTTGTCCAAGAAACTACCCCAGAACTTGTCACTGTCCGACGCCGAAATGGAAACAGGGTACCTGGTAAATCTCTGCTTCCCCCACTTGATTTCCACCACTGAGCTTCCTAGGGATTGCATTGGGGCGATGCGCGTGCACGGGCTCCCGGAGAAGCTGTGTGCGTATTGACTAATTACATTCGCCGGGCACTGGTTTGTGCTGTTGGAAGCCGCACCCACCGGCAGACATTTCTCCGACTCGTTTCGAGAAACAAACAGAGCAAGCTTGGTGTCAAAGGTGAAGGGCACCACAACGTTTTCTTCTGCCGCAAGCAGCGTCACGCATGCTGTCCAGCTAATTAGAGACACGAGCAAAGCGAGTGCATACATCACCCACGGGGTACACTGGCATGTTCGTTCTGGGGGGTCGCGAGGGTTGACCGTGTACAGGGGTTTCAGGTCAGTCATTTGGGGGTTGCGGTAGAGAGAGCATGTCTGAGTTTATATAGAACCAAACTACATTGGTTGATCACATGGCTGAGAGATCGGGTGCATAGGGCGTTTATTGGATCCCGATATCCAATCACATGGCTCTTAGGGGTCAAGGGGACACAACGGGTCGAACGCCGAGCTCAGATGTCACTGCCGATCAGAATATCGACCTGGGAGCCACCCGAACCGTTTGACAGCGCACTGCCGATCCTCCGAGTTTGGTCCATGATGCTGCCGCTGGAGGTCAGGGACTTGAATGAAGTGCGGAGGGGTGCGATCGTGTATGTGCGGAGGATGCTGGTGTGGTCGCCAGTCGGGTCCACCTTGCCACGAGCGACCATGTCGGCATTGACCGCAGTGGCAACCTTGTTTTGCATGCTGGTGTAGAGTGCCAACGTCCTCTCCTTGTACTTTTCTTCAAACACACACCGGGAAATGTTTTCGGCGGTCGCGACGGGGCGAAGATGGCGGTAGCCGTCCTTGTTGAAACAAATCAACTCCTTGTGACGGAGCCAGATCAGATCATCTCCACTGTTAATGTGGAACGGGCCGTTCCTGCAGGTAAAGGCACCACTGCGCAGCACAGAAAAGCAGTTGTCTCCGTCTCTCTGATCCAGCGAGGCGGATCCCAGAGAAAAGCCCTGGAACGTCCACGACGGCGGATCGATGCCAGCAGCAAAACCGACTGGATTTTTTGGCGTGTTCACACACGGGACGGGCTCACCCTGCGTGCGAATTTTCGGGCTTTCGGGGTTGTACACTGAGTCCAACATGTCCGACATGTGCTCCAGAAAATTCGCGTCGGTAATCTTGTCAATTATAATTACCAGTGTCCTCCCGTTTAAAACATATGCGTCAGTGTAAATTCCTTTAACATCAGCTACGTTAAGGCCTGCAGTGCCTTTGAAGTTGTCAAACGTCTTTTGCTTGGTAAAAATGATTGGGTGTTTCCGGCACGAGTTGGGCGCTCCTGGGGTTCCTGGCGTAGGGCTGGTCGCTCCGGCGTCGAGCATTCCATTGAAAAACGGTAGATTTTTCCACCCACGACCATTGTCAGTGGGGTCAAAGTCCGTATCGACCACGTGCAAGCTGATTTGATTCATGACCATGAAGAGCTCAAACTCGGACCTGGCGTCGTAAAAGTCTCGGTAGAAAGAGCTCATGCTATTGTCCAACTTGTTGACGCCCGAGCTCTGCAGCATTTTGTATGCGGGATGCGTGTCCCCATTTTCGAGGGGAAGTGCAGTTTTACACGTCTGGTTACCCACCGGTGCGCTGGGGTCCTTACTGATGACATTAGTGTAAGCCTCGGTCCGCGCCCTCTTGAGCGAAGGGGCCAGACATAGCTCATACTTTGCAATGTTGAGGTCCTGGTCTTTGACGTTGATTTGCGACAGGGCGCGGGCTGTGTCCTTGTCGGCTCGGCAGGTCGTGATCAGTGTGGCGCCCTGAGCCACCCGGCTTCCACCAGTCATTGAGGCGATTGAGCGACTCATTCTCGTGAGCTGTTTGTTGCCATGCCTTCTGACTACTTATATACGAATTTGGCAGTCACAATTCAGTTATCATACCGGCGGTGGGTTTCTCGCGTGTTTTCTGTGCATATGTGGTGAATCTTCTCCCGAATGCACAAGAACTGGTCCTGTATGCTGTCATGTGTTGTGCCTTTAGCGTATTTGGCTACGGTGCTCTGGTCACCCTGCCCGCCTGCGTTTGCTTTATGGCTACGGCTCCTGCGCCTGCATTGGCCTTCTAACTACGGCGCCTGCGGTGGCGACCATGGCTGCCGTGGTGTGCCTTTGGTATGCCCTTGTTGGCTGTGTATATAAAACTCCGTACAGCTGCCGCATGGTCTGTCCCATGACGGCGGTCGGCAGTGTCCAGGACTGCATATCATTCTTTACCGAATCTGCCAGCTTGCAAAAAGAGCCGGCGGAATCATATCTCGATCGAGTCTACATTTTGAGGCTTCTCTTTTCCCTCGACAACATCAACGTTGACAGCACCATCGAAGCCCTGACAGATGCCGGCGTCCTTGTTGGAAATTACGACAGCGAGCACCTGCATGCCATACACTTTCAGCAAAAGCTGACGCAGTGGAACGCCTCGGAGACGTTTCAATTCCTGTCTGCCTTTGCGGTGGACTCGTTTGACGACATTGTGAATGAGATGCTCGTGTTTTACCAGGACGACACGGTCAACAGCCCCTTTCTGGCGCTCAAGCGTGTATTCGAAGAAAACTTTGGTGATGCCAGCGCGTTTGCCGACATGTTTGTGGCGCTCTTCTTTGCCGTCCACAATTGCGAGTGCGCGCGCGACTCGCTGATGGTCATGATTTTCGAGCGTCTTCCCCGTCTGGGCAACAGCCAGGAAATGGTGCTCAAGATCCTGGGCAGTGCCTTCCAAAGTCGAAAGAGCCATCAGAATCTGCAGACGGACGTGTGCTTTGTTGTGCAATTTTTGCAGGTCAGGGTGCAGGAGCACGTGGACTTGCCCAAGTCAGACGCGGGGGCCCCAGGTGGTGCGGGGGTGCTGGAGAACAGGCAGAGCCGCTGCAAGCTCTTAAAGATTCGAGAGCGCGTGGTGGCCGATAACGCCCGAAGAAAGGCAAAGAAAGGCGACGGCGCCACAGCCTGGAAGCCGCAGGGCTTGCCTGTGTCGGCAGAAGAGTGGGGGCTGTTTTCGCGCGCGCGCCAGCACAGCATCATTCTCTTGAGCAGCATGGCCCCCCACGCCGTCGAGGACATTGACGACTTGATTGACATCATTCTACTGGAGAACCAGCCGGACAGCGGCCACGCAGACCGATCTTTTGCCAGGTACCAACCGGCCTTCAACGACACGGAAAACATTGTAAACAGTGTCCACGGGCTCCTGACCCGGTTCACGCATGTGGTTGACACGGGTCAGGCTACCTATTTTTTATTCATCGACTCTTTTGTTCAAAATTGCTTCGAGAGCTCCTTCGGGGTCAACCAGCTCTCTGCCATGTCGCTGAGTTTGAAAGTGCAGATTTTTTTCTGCTGCCACCTCGTCGACCGGGTGCGCAAGCCTCTGTTCAGGGCGCTCATGACCGCCTTCAATCACCGCGCGTTTGCCAATGACGTTCGCAATCACCTGCCGACGGCCTTCACGCGACACATTGAGGATCTCATCGACAAGTGGCTGGTAGACAACAAGTTCCCCGCGGATCTCGTTACCAAGATCCTGAAACCGCTGTGCATTTGAACGCTGTCCTCTGCGCGTTGTTATGCTAAAAGGTTTTCACTTTGAAGTTTTCTGCGGTACTTGAATACACACCGAGCACTTGTTGCAGCGCCACGCTGCTTTGTGCTCCTTTGCCCCATACGGCACTAGGGAGTCACGCGTTGTTATGCTAAAAGGTTTTCACTTTGAAGTTTTCTGCGGTACTTGAATACACACCGAGCACTTGTTGCAGCGCCACGCTGCTTTGTGCTCCTTTGCCCCGTACGGCACGAGAGACGAGTGGAAAGCGTATGGCTTCAGCACCCACCGTTTCCTCATTGCATCCCACTTTGCCCTAATCCTGACCGGCAGCTTACTGTTTACGCGCTTGAACGCCTGCAGGTGGGCATACGGCACATCCAGCGCCTGTCCCTCCTCGTACATGAGCCCGTTCATGTACTGCGACAAGCAGCAATGCCGCGACCCCGCGCAGCTAATGAGCGAGCACACCGCCTCAAAGGAGCTGTGTAGGTGTCGCTGAAAGGGAACTGTCAGGGTCCCCTTCTCGATTTCGCTTTGCACAATGGAACGCTGTTTGACAACATGCTGCTCACGCACAAACACGTGCACGTAAAACTCCTGCCCCTGCCTGCCCCCGCGCCCAATGGTCTGGACTAGCGTCTCCAGCGCCGAAGGCACCCCAAAAATCACAATCGTGTTCAACAGCGGCATGTCGACCCCGGTTCCAAATGAGGCAAAGGTCGCGACCAAACAGTCGATGTTTCCGGTCACAAAGTCCTTTTGTTTGCAAACGCGGTCCTCGTCTTCGAGCTGTCCGTGATACATGTCGATCCGCTTGTCTGGAAACAGGCCCTGCAGGTCCGCGCAGAGCTCCTCGCAGTCCTTTCGGTTGTTTGTCAAAACAAGCCCCTCACCCCCCTTGCAGGTCGAGATGATTTTTCGCGCGTCCTCGTGCAGACTCTGGGCCCCGTGCTTCCAAGAGCACCGCGATGACCCGCAGGAACAGGTTTTGGACTTTTTCGAGACATAGTGCACGCTCAGGTGCATGTTTTCCCGGCACTCGCGCTCCACCACGTACCGCACATTTCGCAGGGACAGCGAGCGCACGAGAAAGCCGCGCAAGAAATCATTGCACGTTGCAGAGAAGCAGAGGATCGGCACGTCCGGGGCCAGCGTCCTGCGCAGGTAGTCCAACTTCATGTAGTCTGGCCGGAAGCTCTGCCCCTGTTCCATCAAGTGCGCCTCGTCGAGCACAAAGTAGGAAAAGGGGCGCGCTGCATGCAGGCGCTCGAGCTTTTGCCGGAAGGAAACGGTCGCGACCTTTTCAGGCGTGCAGAAGATGAACAGTGGCCCAGTCGCAGACAGCTGCTCGTCGCAAAACACGGTATCCTCGTCTGGTATCTCCTCGCTGCAGCTGGAGGAGATGTTGTACGCCATTTTGTGGGACGAGCGGTTGATTTTCGCACACTGGTCGTAGATCAGGGACACCAGCGGCGACACAATCACAGCAGGACTCCCTCTGCTGATGATCGGAACGAGATACAACAAGCTCTTGCCCCAGCCCGTGGGAAGCGTGACGACGTAGTCTGTTTCAGATGACAAGATGTCATCGATGACCTCGCGTTGCCTGTGGCGAAAATTCTGCAGCCCCAGCACGCCCAGCGCGTCTTCCGGGCTCATTTCCCGCTTGTGTGCCTGTGTGGAGTCAACTGTCTCTTTTGGCAAGCTTTTCTTTTTATATTTTTTTTAAGATGTCCCACGAGCAAAACGCCGTTTTCAAAAACAGCGCACGTGATCACACACATGGCGGAAGCCCTCGACGTGGTGCGGGCGGAACACTTTGTGCGAAAAACCGCCGATTGCATCGCGTGTCACCCCGGCCTCAACGGGCTGTACCGCCGAACCGAGGTCATGTGCAACGGCAGATACGTATACGAAAAGAGTGACAACGCCGACACTTTGCTGTGGTTTTCCAACATGAACGGGACCATGAGCTGGTGTATTGGCCCCCGGTCGCAGACGCTGGCGTCAAGCAACAAAGTCTGGGCCCTGGCCCCGGGCTCTGGTCTACACCCCGCAAGCTCGATCGACGCCGATTGGCGCGTGTTCTGCTACTCTCAGCGCACTTGGATCACGCAGAAGCAGGCCCGAGTCGTCGAATACGACGGCAGAACGCCTGTGACTGGGGCCCCTGCATGCATTCTTTGTCATGACAGCTTGTCCACTTACGCGGTCATCCCGTGCGGGCATTTGTGTCTCTGTGACAAGTGCTTTCGGAAGGGTTTTTTTGCGATGAAGCGGTGCCCGATTTGCAGAGGCAACATGAACGAAATCATGCGCGTGTACATTTGAGGTTCCGAAGGCGTTGCTGGTGCAATAAAATCAAAATCTGGAACAGGGTGGGCGGACATGCCTAGAAGGACAAGTCCAAAAAAAATGGGCCAAACGTACGAGGATTTCGTCGGTAGAATTGTGCGGGAATATATGTATGAAACCATTGAGGGCGAGTGTCGACTTCATGCAATCACCGGCACCGTACAAGCGTTTTGCGAAGACAAGAAAACGTGGGAGGTGCTCTTTGACGGCTGCCTGGAGTCGTCGTTTTACTCTTTCCCCGACATTGTTACCATGCTTGCAAGAGACGTTTCAAACATTAGAGATGAAAGATTCTGCGAGGCGTTGAATAGCGGGGTGCTGGAACGCATATGTTCCTGAGGCCGTGAGGCAGTCTGCTAGACAAATATAATTTTGAACACAGTCGAGGTCTGCATGTATTATATAAACACGCATTACGAAGAAGCCCGAATGCCACGCGCCAAGTGCGTTGACCACGGAAACCTCTCGCTGGCGGAAATCAACCAGAGGCGCACCCTTGCGCCCATTTTCGGCAGCCAACTTGCCCGGTTGCGCAAGGCAGCAGAAAGACCCACCAGCGATCCAAAAATAAAAACGCAACACAATTGACTAGACTTGCCCCAAACTAAGCGCAAAGTATGCTCCGGTCGCGTTTTTTCCCCGCAACGTGCACTTGCTTAAAGTCGGTAGACGAGCTGTACAAGACGGTGCAGGAGATTTGCATCTATGCCGCCGAGCGCCTCGGCACGGGGCACAGTGAAAAGACATACGAAATGTTTCTTGTCAACGAGCTCTACGCGCGGCGGATACCATGCCTTCGCCAAGTCAAGTACTACAGCTCCATGGACAACAACATCTATGAGACGGGGATCGTCGACCTGGAGGTCGATCAAAAACTTTTGCTGGAGTTGAAAGCAAACGTAGCGTCAATCACCGCCGATCACACGACCCAGGCAAAGCGGTACTTGAGGAGCGCACGGCAAAAGTACCCTACCAGCACCCTCCTCGCATGCGTCATCCTGTTCCAGAAAAACGGCGACGTCAGGTTCTGGCGGGCCAAATCCGTGCCAGACGTTGTCCGCATGGACGTGGATGTGGACCACTCTGACGCCATTAGCGAGCCAAAGGCGGCCTGTGCTCTGGCCGGAATTACCGAGTCGCCGTGATTGTGTTGTGTTCGATAGACTAAATCATCCGTCTTTGATAAACATTAATAAGAGGTGTGCTACACGGGCCCTCCTTGATTCTTCAGCCACCCTGCCCTGGTTCCAAGGCGCCTGTACTTGTCAAGAACCTCTCTGGCACGCGACACGCGTTCTACCGCACTCATGCCCGCGTGCTCGTGTGACTCCAAGACGCGATGGAGATCTACCCAGAAGCTCTGTAGATTATGTTCAAGATATCTATTTTGTTCGATATATGCCATCATGTCAAACCAAAAATTATTTGCCCGTGTCTTTAACACGGCGTTTTCCTCCAACAGCTGCCGCCGTGATTCATACTCAATCTTCCGCTGCAAGTCCTCATTCAGCAAGTCCCAGTGGGAATCCATGCGCCGTGTTGGGCCATGATAAGTACCTTATATACCCATCACATAAAACGGAAAAAGCTGCGACATGCAAGCTTCTATAGTTCAAGGAACAACTTGCGCTTGCCAAGGAGCCCTGTCCCGTGCTCACAGTCTCTCAATAAACGAGGTTGGTTGTTAGAATCCAGACAACCCAGCTGGCAGAAATTGTGAGGGCTGCACACCCTGCACCTCTTCTTGAACATCGGCTGCCCAAAGCGGCCCTTGTGTTCGCAGTGAGACGACGTGTTGCAGAACTGACAGTCACGACGGCGGGCCTTGTGCGCACAGGACAGATTGAGGTTGCAAAACACACATGAGTCCTTGCGTTTGCCGTGCGGGCAGATTCTAGTGTTGTCCATGCGCCTCGGTGAAAGAAGCGACGCCTCCTGGCATGCCGCCTGGGCAAGGACCTGGAGACTGTCGGGCTTGGCGACAACGGCCTGCTTGTCCGACGTCGCGTCCTGGTTCACATCCCCTTGCTGTTCCACCGCCGCGTCCTGAGCAATGTTGCTCTGAATGTCCGACGACGCGTCCTGGTCCACACCGCCCTGCTTGGCCAACAAGCGCTGCAACTTTAGCAACTCCAACTTTTGAGCCTCAAACTCTGCCCGCAACGATGAGTTCTGTGCCTCGAGCTCGCGGTGCTTCTTCTCAAGCGCCTGCACGTCGTCCAGTTGCGTGTTAAGTGCCTTCCTGGTGACCTGTAGCACAGAGCTAGTATGCTCGTGCTCTTTCTTGAGTGCATCATGCTGCTTCTGTACACGAGCAAGGTCCTTCTGGTGCTGGGCCGTCAGGGCAGCCATGGAGGCGGAATGCCTGGTCGTCTGCGTCTTCAACTCAGCCTGCAGCCCGTTGCGCACTGTAGTCATCTGCTTCAACTGCTCGCGTACGGCAGAAAGGGCGGATTGCATGTCCTTCATGGACGACTTGGCCGCGATGACGTACTTGTCTGTGTTGGCATAATGTTCAGCCGACGCCTTGAGGCCTTGGCAGAGCTTGCGGCAAGGAGCCAGTCCGGCGTCGTACGCCGCCTTCATCTTGTTCGACCGCTCGCGCTCGCTATCCAGCGCACGCCGCATGTCCGCAAAGAAGGACTTGGACACGATCATGTACATGTCGGGGTTCCTGTAGTGTTCTGCCGACGCCTGCAAACTGGCGCACAACTCGCGACACGGAGCCGCGTTCCCAGTGTCATCCTCAAACATCGCCAAACTCGGGGCCTGCATGTTCATGCCAACTCTGCGCGCACCCTCGCGCGTGGACAGGTGAGCAGTGTCAAATTCGGCACGCGAATCTCAGACTGGAACTCTTTTTAAAAATGCCATGTTTATTATTTTTTTGCGCGAGAATTTAGCGAACATTCAAGCATGTGCGAATGCCATCCGGAAGGCTAGTCCAAACGCACATCTCAACCGAGTCGATTCGAGACCAATATCTTGTTAAAGGCCCCATGTGCCAAGTACTTGCGCACAAAGTCGATGCTGGTGGGATTGTGCACCTGAAAGTTTTGGCGTTCGACGCCGAACCACCTAACTCTTTGATCTACAATGCACTTTTTTTCTTGGTTGCATATGGTAAGATCGACATCCACGCCGTTTCCGCTGTCCTGAATCGCATAAGCTGGCAGCGAAATCTTATGCCCTCCGTCTCCACTGTCCTCCTCCACATAGCACGGGAACGTCTCGCTGGCAACCCTGGCCTCGCACGTGTACCAGTTCATCTTCTGTGAGTTATCCAACATATCGTACAAGACTTCGTTGTACTCTGACATCTTTCCGTCCTCGTGCTCGACGCTCCGGATCCGTCGCACCCGGTCGATCTCTGACATGTTAGCGTTGCATATGTTCTCCTCGAAATTCGCGTCCCGATCGATTTGTTCCGGCGTGCGCACCGTCTGCAGGTCCCTGCTCTCTCGCTTCAGGAAAAAGTCGGTTTGGTCGTCGTCGCGCCCCAAAAACCCCAAGAAAAATTTCAGGTTCTGTCGATTGTCACACACAAGATTAAAGTACCACTTGTTTTCGTCGTCCGCGCTGCAGTTGAATTGTTCCTGGTTTGTCCCCGTCCTGCTGAAAAACTCATCCCGGATCTGGGTATAGTCGCCGACACACATGGTCGACACGGTCTGCCCCTGGTTAGAGTCGATCAGCTCGGGCTGAAACGACTTGTACAGGGTAAGGTTAAACTGAAATACGCCGACTTGCTTGTGGTCCGCGTAATGCTGCACCGCCAGTTTCAACACCCTATCCCGCATTTCATCCCGGTCGTAGGCGAGGCCGCCGCATTGATCTTTTGCTTTGAATTCTGTCTCCACGCATGTGCCTATCTCCTGTGTGAAAAGGCGCCAGTTGTTCTCGATGTGCGTCGTGGTGGTAAACAGGCGCTCGTGGCAGTGGTACACCGCGTTTTTGCCGAGGTAATCCAGCCCGCTGCAGACTTCGACTGCCGCCTGGACGTAGTCTTGCTTGTACTGGTTAAACGATAGACGCACAAAGTCCACGAATTTCCACGGCCCCGTCAAATTGTGCAAGTTCAGGAACCCGTTTTTGAGGCCCCCGGACGTCTCCTTTTCCACGGTATCAACGTGCTTTACCAGCAACAGGGGTTCCTGGCTGAGGTACTCGTCAATTACCTTGGAGGATGAGTTTTGGAGACTGCCCGTCTCCTGGCCGATGGGCTTTTCGCTCAAAATCTGAGGCCATGCATACAGCTTGTCGCTCTCTGACGTTTCAAATGGATACCGGTCCGTAATAGTGTTGGTGGCAAAGAACAGGTAGTAAAAGTCCGCGTAGGCGTTCTTGGTTGCATTATAGCCACGGATATTGTGGATGCGGCGCGTGTTGTTGGCCAGGTATACATCACTCGAGTGTTCCGACGAGTCCAGTGGAAGCGAATACAAGCGCTCCTCCTCGTCCACTGGGATGAGGTCGCCAATGTCTTCTTGCAAGGCTTCAAAGTCTCCATGCTTCATCCAGCCCGGGTCCACGGGGCGGAAATATGGGTGGCACTTGAGAGCGTCCTCGTGTTTTCGGGCCATGTTTTGTCTGAGGTCGGGGAACACGCAGGGGTGAATGTCTTGCGCCCTTACCCGGGTGAGACACTCTAAAATGGGGCAGTTGTACCGGTCCGCCACGTCAGGGTGCATCTGTTGCGGCCCACACGGTATTTCGCACGCGTGCATGCGGTGCGCGCTCGTGTCACCGAAGGCAACCGTCGTGCTGCAGTTTTGGCATCGCTCGCACTGGGGCGTGCTCTGATTGGTTTCCACCAAATACCAACCCTCGCGGCAATATGCGCACGACTCGAGTCCCACGGAATCCGCGTACAGGGTGGTCAAATTCCGCGGGCATGCCGTACAGTTGTAGTCGCCGACGCGGTAGTACTCGCCTTGCGCGCAAACGGGGCGGCTTGGGTTGTCGTAGTATTTGCATGCAGGGACTGTTTCTTTGTGGTAGACCATGCCGTGCGGGCAGAATACGGTGTCAGTGTACACAGAGCAGTGGTGCAGCACGTGCATGGAACCATTGAAGCGGTACTTGGGATAGTCACTCTCTTCTGTTCTCAGTTTTTCTCGGTGACTATCGGCAAAAGACTGCTCATGTTGCGTGTCAAACTCATACAGGATGGCCTGAGTCCAGTTCCGGTAGTATTCGTCGACATCGCCAATGTAGGAACAGGGCTTGCAAATGCGGCTGGTGGGACTTTCTTTGAAAAACCCAGGCGGACAATAATTGCGATACTCTGCATCAAGACATGAATCGGACCCGGCCTGTCGATAGTGCGATGTTTTGTCGCCAGTGCAGTGCACACATTGATTTTCCAATGCATACTTGCCCGGAACACAGTCAGTACAGGCGGACTGGCCTTGGTACGACGTCGCTCCGCCAGGGCAATCTTGTTCGAGCTTGGTACCACCGAGACAAAATGTGTTTAAGTCGCATTGGTGTCCACCTGAAGTTTGCTCTTCGTCACCACAGTTGTATCCAGGAGATGCTTGACAAGCCATGCAGTCTTCATAGCCAGCTAGACTGTACTTACCAGCCTCGCAGGATGAACATGCTAAAGCGTCACTGGAACCCTGGTTGATGTTATGTTTTCCTGCCTCGCAATCAGTACACTCTCCATCCCCGGCTGAAATTTTGTATTTTCCAACTTCACAAGCCGTGCATGATTCGCCATCAGTTAACCTCGTGTAGCCTTCGTTGCATTTGCACCCCGCTTCATCTTCACCACCTGCTAAAGTCTGAGAATTTGAATCCTCGCACTTCTTGCATGTGCTTTGCCCTGCCCTGGAGTACAAGCCACGCGCGCAGTCTCTACACGCCGTGCTTCCCGTGGTCAAGTCACTGCGTTTCCCAGCGACGCAGTCAATACAGGCAAGACTACCGGTTACTGGCTTGTATTTGCCCGCTGCACACGGTGTACAGATGCCTCCATCGGGCCCAGAATAACCTTTGTTGCATAAACAGTCTGTGCTTGCGGCACTGCCATCCTTTGAATGAGAGTCTGCTGATGGACAGCCCACTGTACACAACGACGTTTTACCAGTTTCGGTACTGTATTTTCCAGCGCCGCAAAGAATGCAGCTTGCACTACCGACGGTGGTTTTGTACGTACCAGGTGGGCAAGCCTCACACACAGACGTCCCATGTGGACCGGTGTAGCCTGTGTTGCATTCACAATCCTCTACCCCATCACTGCCCGCCGCGCTTTGTCGGAAGCTGGAGCCTGGAACAGGATTGCATGTCTTGCAGTGGCTCTGCCCCGTGAAGTCGTTGTATTCGCCCGCTAAACAGTCCTGGCATTCACTGGACCCGGTACTAGATTTGAACTTGCCTGTGCCGCAGGCGTCGCATTCCGCGCCGTTTGAGTTGGCTTGAAAGCCTGGTCCACAATCCTCGCAACGCGTCTGCCCGGCTTGATCTTGATATCGTTTTTTGGGAGGGGTAGTCGTTGCGTCATAACAATCCGAACACGCCTGGGTTCCTACCGTGTTCTTGAACTTGCCTGCCTCACACGGCGCACAAATCGGGTGACCCGTCGATTCCTCGCCCGTGGCATAATAGCCTGCGTTGCACGTGCACTGGTCTCCGTGGTTTGCATTTCTCTTGGAGTTGGGTCGGCACTGATGACACGTTGTGCTTCCGGCGAGACTGAACTCGTTGTCTTTACATGGATCGCATATAAAGTGGTTGTTAGCTACATCACTTGTTTGCTTCATTTTTGTTCCAGCTGAGCATTCAGTGCATGCTGTTGTAACGTCGCCATCAACTTCGTCTCCCCCGTAACCGTCTTTGCATTGACATCGATGAGCTTTGTTGTTACCAAAAGCTTTCACGCGGTAGGCGCCTTTGCATATTGTGCAGTGCGTAGCCGCTGTCTGTTTAGCCTTGCCAATGGCATCCGCTGTGTATCTTTTACTGTCAGTACAGGCCACGCAGGCAATGGCACCATTGGCGTTTGAATATTCTCCTGCTGGGCAATCTTCACAGCCCTCCTGTTCTGAATCCTTCTTCGCCGCCTTTCCCTTCTTGCCTATCCCACATAGTGCACATGCACACTGGTCACTTGTTCTATATTTTCCAAGAACACAATCTGTACATGATGACGATCCCCGCGCAGCAGCTATTCCCGTGCCGCAATCAGTGCAGGAATCCTGATTATTCCCTGCTTTTTTTTTGCCGCATGCACACGCGTCACACGCGATTGGCTTCTGACAAACACATTGTAAGTCATCATCACCACAACCTTCATCATTTGCCGTGCCGTCATCTTCATAAATTTCTATGCAGTGTTCAGAACGATCTCCGACGTTTTCACGCTCACCTTCATCCCAATTGAATATATCTTTCATATTATTCGTTGTAATGCTTGCTAAAGTCGCCTGCCCATCTGAATTCAAAACTTCCCACACACCACTACAACCTCGTATAATCTGGTTCGGGTCGTCATTTAGCTTACACTTCCATCCAGACCAATAGTTCGCTTCTATCCTTGTGCGCTTGCATTCACTACCAGGGCAGTCTGAATCAGAATAGCAATCTTGATATACATTGTCTCCATTCCAGCAAAACATAGTGTTCATCCAAGTATTAATAAACGCACCTTCACTTTGTGTTTGGGGCGTTGCAATGTGCGCTGATATATCCGCACATAATGACTGACATGAAGCATAATTATCCACAGTGCCTCGATAGAAATCAAGGCATCCAGAACGACGCTGATATTGAAAGTTGCCTGAACATTTCGCGCTTTGTGGCTGTGTACCTGGGCCGCACTGATCATCCGAATTCAATTGCATCGACAGCTGTGCGATGCCGAGCAAAAGCAGTGCTCGCGCCATCCATTTCATAACTTCCGAAAAGAACGTTCGGTCGAGATAGAGCAAAAGCGCGTTGATTTTTCATTTATATACACAAGTATGCAAATGGATCCAGTACGCACTGAGGCATGTTGACCCGGCAGGCGCCGAAACTCGGTTAGGACTAAGCATTGGCGGCCACAGCCCCGCACAGCTTGAACGAATTCACGGCGACCTTGCACACGTCGAGGACCCCACCCTTGAGAAACACAAAGAGGCACAGGAGGTACAGGACGTGGTGGTGTTTATCGTCCGGCGAGGGCGTGGTGGTGAAAACATGCGAGGTGTCGCGGTCGATCAGAAACAGGCCGAGGCCGTTCAAGACAAAGGCATACCGCCCCTGCGCTGCAGCCGGGGCCGAGCCCTCCTCCGGGCGCTTTTCGTGGTCCGCTGGTCGGGAAATCTGCCTGTCATGGGACAGGATCCCGAGCGGGTCCTCGCAGTCCTCGTACCAGATGCTAATCGTCGGGTCAAAGGACATGAAGGCGGCCATGGGCCCGCACACGTCGGCCGGGTCCCAGTCTTCCACGCACTGCGGGGGCATTTTCTGCTTGAACAGCGGGTTGTGGAGGAACACGGTCTGGCTGATCTGGCCGGTGTCAAAGTGCACCTGCATGACAACGCGCGTCAGAGTGCACGTCCAGGTCAGAAACTTCGGAAACAGACAAGTACCAAAGGCAGCGAGCATGGCTAGGTCAAGGGCATCTTAAACACACAAAAACGCACAAAGTCAAAGGCGTACGTCAGGCGCTGGCCCGGCTGCACAGCGCATACTAAGCTGAGCTTCTTGAATGTCTCGACGGCGGGCGAGATGTAAAAGTAGCGCAGGGCCGTCTGCAGGACCATCGCGCACTCCTCGAGGCACGTGTTTTGGTCAAAGTACGTCCCTGCGGCGTCCTGGAACACGCACACGTTGCGGAGCAACGCCTGCATTTCGTCGGTGATTTTTCGCGGGGCCAAGCCGATGGCGTCCTCGGGCATGCGCGAGCTGACAAACTTCCACAGGTTCTCGCCCTGCATGGTTGCGACGCCCTCGCCCTGGCCGTGGGTACTGCGCAGGCTCTTGATGCGCGTCACGGCCTGGTGGATCTCGTTGCAGATGCCCATTTCCCGCCGTTTTTCCTCGGAGTAGCACTGTACGCGGAGCAGCATGTTGCGCTCTTCGTCTGCGAGGCTCGCGCGCTTCACCCGCGCACTGTTGCTGCGGATTTGCAGGCTGCGCAGCATCACGAGCAGGGCACAGAGAAAGGTGCGCACTGTCTTTTTCCGCAGGCGGTGGACGCGGTCCGAGTCGTGCGCCAGCTCGACGTGCTCGCTCGTGGCTGGCCCGGCGATGTTGAAGACGAGGAATTCGCCCATGCGGCAGATCAACAGGAATAAGAGCGCGGGCGCGTTCGGTGAGTCCACGACCAAGTGCCAAAAGTGCTGCAGGCAGGCAGTGAGGAGCATGAGGCTGTCGATGCCCATCTCGAGCACGGGGCCTTCTTCCACATGCAACTCAGACACCGCGGGAAACAGGTCGTGAATTGTGCAGGACTCCCAGTCCTCGTCGCTTTCCTGGCAGCCAAAGAACATGTACTTGCAAAAGAGAATCCCGGCTGCATGGCACTCGTTGTACAGGTCGACAATCTCGGACGCGTCTGAGCAGCACGGAAAAAGCCAGACGTAGTATGCAAACACGTACGGAATGTCGTCTTGGTACCGCAGGTCGGGTGTGCCTTCGACACGCAGGGCTTTGTTGATAATCTTGGAGTTCCACTTTTTGAAGGTTCGGCATCTCTCTTCCAAGGGCTCCTGCCGCTGCTTCACCTCGCGCGAGAACGCGACGGACTGGCTGAGCGCTGTGCGAAAGACATCCATGCACGTCGGTTCGGATGGGTTTTTGCGAGGCAAAAGGCTAATAGAGAGATCAGGCGTTTATTGGTAAAACCAATGGGAGCAGCTGCAGAAAGAGCCGACCCAAGCCTTTGATCCAGCCACAATTAAGCACGAGTAAAAGGCTAATATATATTCAGAGTCGGCGGGGTGATTGGTTTTTATTACTTTGCTACGTTGTTACTGTCCTACACCAACCGATGCACAACACTCAGTCGCCAATCTCTGACAGCTCCGACAGCTGCTTCAGGCACAGCGCGATGCTCTGTCGCCGCAGGTTCTGATTCTCAAATAAAGAGTTGAGCATATGCTGCAGCACCAGCACGTGGTGGTTGACGCGGCGACTTCCCGCCATGGCTGCAAGGGCCTCGGCACGATCAAGTGTTGCTATGAGATCGACAGAGTGTTGGTCCTCCTCGGCAAGCATGCGCGTGTTCCAATCTATGTGTTCCTGCAAGTGAGACGTGGTGGCGTCGAGCCACCCATGTACGGCAAAGTCTAGCCTTTTCTCGGCCCCAGGCCCGATATCCATCCCTGCCAGCATTCACCGCAAACTTATATAATCCCTGCACTGTTTGTCCACCGGCAAAAAAATTTCATGCCTTAGCTGCAGACCGCCGGCGTACCTTAAAGTCTACACTTTTCTCTCGTGCTGCCCGCGCAGTCCAAGTGGACTTTAAGGTCCCTGGGCGACGTGGAGTACCATCTCAATCGTTTTCGAGTCTTCGACGCTCTTTTCGTACACAAAGCCGTTTCGGGACAGGGTGTCCTCCAGCGCCTCGTCGGCACTCTGGGACGTGTAATAGATGCGAGATGTGTTTTGGCCTCTGGCTCTGGTGACTAAGTACCTCAACATTTCCGACGTCAAGTTGTCTGTTTCGCAATTTTTTCTCGTCACCACGAGTGATATAAACGTCTCAGTGCCTCGCTCCTTCACGGGCAGGATCCCTGTCACCACCACCCCGTCACTCTGAGTGCTGATATGCCCCTGTGCAACCACGATGTAGCTAAAGTCGGAAAAGTTGCCCATCAGCTGTCCGCGACTGCCGCTAACACGTAGCAACTCTGATATGGAGCGTTGAATTGAACCAAAGACCAGGTCTCCTGGGACCTCGTAAAGATTCATTGCGAGCTCCCTAGAGCGATCAGAGTAAATCTTTATATACCCTCATAAGAAAACACGCCCCTGAACACATTTTTTGTGCAGGCCCGCCTACCAAAATATGGATCCAGAAGTATATAAGCCCCGCGTGACCCAAGAAAGCCATGACGACAAACGATGCGGCGCAGAGTGCAATCATCGAGTTGCCGCGCGACATGCTCGACACAATCTACGAAAAGTACAGCGAAGGCGAAAATGACGCCCGTCGCGCAATTGCAACGCTGAAGGACAGATTGCGCAGAAAGCAGAAGCAGCTTAATTGGTACAAAGAAGAATGGTCTGACTTGGAAGACATCAGAAAAATGACCGTCTCTCTCGGCGACCCATGGGATGGCTTGGCTCAGGATCTGGGACGAGTGCAGGAAAGAGTGCGCAGAGCAACCCGTGAACTGGAGGCTCTAGAGCAAGAGTATGACAGAAGGCAAAGAGAACGCGCCATCCACTTTTCACCGCAAAAGCGCAAGTTTCTGAGTATATTCCGGCAAAACCGTCAGGTGCACGCATCCCAGTCGTGCGTGGAGGTGGACTTGGAGCCGACAAAAACTTGCCCGTTGTGCTTGGATGACGATGCGGAAGAAATAGCTCTCTGCGAAAACCTCGGTGGCGAAGACGACAATGGAGAGCGGCGCGGACATGGCGTGTGCGCCGCATGCCTGCCAGAGTACATGGAAAAGGGGCGCGACAACTGTCTCGTGTGTCGCTCTCCGTACGGCAAGACATGGCGAGAGGCCAAACGAAAAACCTACTTGCCAGAAACCTTCAAGTTGCTGGCGCATCAACTCACGTTACTCTGTGGATTTGAGGTTACCGCGCACCGTGTCCAACTATGGTACGACTGGGAAGAGTTCATAGATGAAAAAAGAGACAGGAACAGACAAAAATGGCAGTCAGATTTTTTGATTGAGAAACGAAGAATTCAAAACGCCCTTGACATGGCTGAAGATGGATATTTTGATGAACAGAACAAGGTGAAATCGTCGTGGTTGAATAAAAACTGGTGGTTATATTACTATAAGAAATGTACAGTGGAAGAATTAGCAGAGTATCTAACGCAAACCTGTGGATACGATGTCACGGTACATGAAGTCAGGATGTGGCGCATCATGAAGAGTAAACAGGTGGCAGCCAATGGACGGAATTTTTTTTCCTTTCTGGATAATTTAAAGAAAAGAATCAGACAGTCGACCCCAGGCGAAAACAAAAAATGGTGGGAGGCATCAAAATTTGTCCTTGGTTTATCAAAGATGTCATCGTCGCCTGCCGAGGACCATCGTTCCAATTCCACCGCACAGTTTGCTATCATGCCAACTCTGCAAGAAAATCTTTTGGCGTATGGCTTCAGTGAAGAAGAGGCTTTGTGGATCATAACAAAAATTGACAAGTCCCTCTGGCTAAATGAAGACAATACGTCGGATTTCGAAGATGAAGAATTTTGTTTTCTGCTGAAAGAAAGTGCGACGGACAGTCTCAAATCAGATATGGTTCTTTGGGGTAGGTTTGAGTCATTCGTGGACGCCTATCATCGTTCTGCAATCGCGAAGTTATCTGCCGACACGGTCAATGCACCGCTTGTAAATGTGGTGCCGTCGGAAACCTGCCCGTTGTGCTTGGATGACGATGCGGAAGAAGTAGCTCTCTGCGAAAACCTTGGTGGCGAAGACGAGAATGGAGAGCGGCGCGGACATGGCGTGTGCGCCGCATGCCTTCCAGAGTACATGGAAAAGGGGCGCGACAATTGTCTTGTGTGTCGCTCTCCGTACGGCAAGACATGGCAGGAAGCTAAACGAAAAACATACTTGCCGGAAACCTTCAAGTTGATGGCGCATCAACTCACGTTACTCTGTGGATTTGAGGTTACCACGAAACGGGTCAAGGAGTGGTACGACTGGGAAGAGTTCATGGATGATCGCAGAGACAGGCATAAACAGAGATGGAACTCAGAATTTCTGATTGAAAAACAGAGAATTCAAAGCGCCTTTGACTTGGATTCTGGTGAAAATGAACAGGTGAGATCGTGGTGGTTGAATCAGAACTATCTGGATTATTTAATGATGAAGGATAACTTGAAATTATTGGCAACGTCTCTGACACAAACCTGTGGATACGACGTCACGTTAAACGAAGTGAGGTTGTGGCGCATCGTAAAGAGTAAAGATATGGAAGCAAATGCGTCGAATTTTGTTTCTTACATTGATAATATCAAGAAAAAAATCAGACGCGCGTCCACTCCGAACGAAGAAGAATGGGTCAAAAACTGGTGGGAGGCTTCAAGAGAAGAGTATTTATCAAAGATGTCATCGTCGACTGTCGAGGACCATGATTCCAGTTCCATCGCACAGGGACTTGAAAATGAGTTTACTATCATGCCAACCTTTCAAGCAAATCTTGTGACATATGGCTTCAGTGAAGAAGTGGCTTCGTGGATCATAAGCAACATGAAGTCTACCTGGACTTTCTATCCAGATGATGACTATACGGACGATTTTGAAGATGAAGAATTTTGTTTTCTGACGAAAGAAAGTGCGAGGAAAAGTTTCCCATGGTGGGCGTTCATCAGGCTTGAACAATTTCAGTCCTTCGTGGACGACTATCATCGTGCGGCGATCGCGAAGTTAGCAGCAGTATCCAGGCCAGTCAGCATCAGCCAGTCAGCCACATGCCCTCTGTGCCTGGATGATGATGCGGATGAAATAGCTCTCTGCGAAAACCTCGGCGACTTTGTGAATGCCGAAGGCGAGCGGCAAGGGCACGGGGTCTGCAACACATGCCTCCCCGCCTATCTCGCCACGGGCCGCGACAATTGCCTGATTTGCCGAACCCCGTATGGGGACAGATGGCAGACAGCGAGGCAGAATCACCTCCCTGAATCCGGGTTTGCTGGCCCACTTGATGCCGAACCCGAGGACCCGTGGATACGTGAAATGCTAGATCACATGGCTCAAAATTCTGACGATTCCGACGTCAGCCTACCGTACGATGACGACAGCTCCAGTTCCGACGAAGACGGTCCACGCTACGGCAGCAGGCCAACGACCCGCATTCCAGTGTTCCGCCGCAGGCAAGCTCCTGAATTATTTCGCGAAGCCTTTGCCGGCGCGTACACTCAAGAAGACAATGGAGGCTTTGATCTCATAGAAGACAGAGACAATGTGCGACAATTTCCAGACCCGCTTGAAATTGGTTCTTCGGTGTGGGCGTCGGAAAACTCTATCTACACCGAACTCAGTCGGCATATCCCAGATCACGCGCGCTTGCCATCGAATGAACGGTACATCGGCTTAGGGTGGGTTGTGAATGCATGGCATGAGGGGGTGGAAGCCGGTGAAGATTTGAGCACGTGGTGGTATACAATCGAATGGGATCTGTCATGGGTGTCAGCAACGCAGCCTGTATACATTCGCACAGATCACCCGCGAGCTCATTTGCAGGTGGAACAGCCCCGCAGCTTTGCCCGTGATTGGGTGAGGGAAGTTCCAAGCTTTCATATTGACGTGGAGTTTAAAGTCGATGGCTTCACGCCCGCCTTTGACGTCTTGAGCGGAATGAGGCGGTGGGAACCGATATACTGCCGCGTCATACGCAAAATGCCCATATTGGGCAACACAAATCAGCTGGTGGCTCTGTCCCAAGAAGACGGGACGTTTATTAAGTACAAGTTGGTGCGGGCCATCGAAATTTTCCGTGGCTGTGAGCTGGAGCATTTTCAATTCAAACCGCATGTCTGGCCCAGCGCCTGAGGTCGTGTTGAAGTTTGTTTGTTAATCAGTTTAAACAAAATCTTAAACTCTCAGAAATCTCGGGCCAT
>Ga0066865_10000010_pt1 | contig 40669 bp, 36 predicted proteins | sample ETN01SmetaG_2_FD_66433 | JGI IMG/M metagenome (GOLD analysis project Ga0066865, IMG submission 66433) | Marine microbial and viral communities from oxygen minimum zone, Eastern Pacific Ocean - ETNP2014F12-01SV265 | ecosystem: Environmental > Aquatic > Marine > Oceanic ...
GATAACTCACCTGCATTTGCTACTCCTTGATGATGAGTTGAGTTGACGGTAAATGATCCCCCCATTATCTTCTCTAAGAGAGAGCCCTCTTTGACAGAGAGGGAGTGTTCGGTAGAGGACCCGTCGTATCCGCCGTGCCCCTCATGACCAGGAGTATCATCCAGATGCTGATGGAGACTCCCTCCGTGGACGATACTGAGGATCTGCATCCCCCTGCAGACTCCCAATAGAGGCATGTCTCTTTCTAACGCCTCAGAAATCAGGGCAATTTCTGTTTCGTCTTGTTCGGGGTAAAATTCCAACGTCATTGGACCTGGTTCTTGATTGTAAAGAGACGGAGAAACGTCAGGTCCGCCCGAGACAATCAAACCGTCGATTTTATCCAATAGAATCGTCATATCGCCTGCTGGAGGTATTATCAGAGGTATTCCTCCTGCCTTTTCGATCATAGAAACGTATGCAGATGGGAGGATAGCAGCATGCCTTTGCCAGTTGCCATAAACTGTTTCACGCATGAAACAAGTTATGCCGATTATTGGCTTCAATCAAACACCTGAAGATTCTCGAAGAATTCGAGCATGCCTGAATGATTTGATTCCGGCCACCATGAATGTAGATCCCAAAGACATGAGAATGATTAGTGAGGCCAGAGTCAGGTCTGAGTCGGGACGGCCCATCATTGCAAACATCGATAGCGGGCTGAATACCATAATTAATGCTAAGACCATGCAAGCATGCATGTAGTGATGCCTATTTTTCTCATCTCTCAGAGATAAGATTCCCAAGAGGAGCATTGGAGCCCCCATGACAGTTGGAATTAAGGCAGTCTTAGCATCGAGGTCAAAATCTGCTAGAGCGAATGATATAATTCCCCAAATCACCAGTAGAGAACCAAAGTATCTAGCCAAATTAGGTACGGACATCCCGAGGAATGAGAACGTGTCATCCATGACTACGGCTCAGCGACCCCGCTTATGACATTCTCTATGGCTCATTCTAGAAATATAGGAAATTAAACCAAATCGGATAGTGATGACTTCCATATCCTAGCCTTTCCAGTCCTATTCTTTGATTTATCATGAATCTCCAAGTCCCTAGCTACGATCTGCTCCCATAGTAGTTCAGCAACGTCCAAAACCTCCATTTCAGCACCAACTGCATCTAGGCCGTCCTTCACCATGACAGAGCAGAATGGGCAACCTACAGCTACAGTATCGCACCCGGTCTCTGCTATCTCTGCAGCTCTGATCTCATTTACCCTCTTATCGGCGTCCTCCTCCATCCACATCTGAGCCCCTCCTGCCCCGCAACAGAATGATTCCTTGCCGTGCCTCTCAGTTTCTTTGTCGACCCCGCCAATCACCGACCTAGGAGCGTCCAAGATATCTCCTATCCTCCCCAAATAGCAGGGATCATGGAACGTGATCGACCTTCCGTTCTTCTCTGCCTCTGGAAGTTTTCCCTCCTGTTGCAACTTAGCTATAATCTCGGAGTGATGGAATACTTCCAAGTCGTCTCCCCCGAAGTCCCCATACTCTTTTCCTAGTGTGTGGAAGCAATGGGGGCACGAGGCGACTATTCTTTTGACGCCTAGTTCTTCGAATGTAGACATATTTGTTTCTGCGAGCATTTGGAAAAGATACTCGTTTCCCGCTCTTCTAGCCGGATCTCCTGAGCATCCTTCTTGCATGCCGAGAATCCCCACATCTAGGCCTGCTTCCTTCAGAAGCGATATGGTGGACCTGGCTACCTTCTGATTCCTCTCATCGAAACTTGCTGCACAGCCAACGAAGTAGATGTACTCTGCTGGCTCCCCGATTTTCACTCCCAGGTCAGATGCCCAGTCTGCCCTCTCGTGGGCCCCGAATCCATAGGGGTTAGATGCAGCTTCTATGTTGCCCATTGCAGTGTTGAGGACCTCTGGATATTCCATTGTCTCCATCATTGCATTCCTCCTGAGATCTGTGAGCTTTGGAACATGCTCAATGTAGAGGGGGCAGACATCGACACAGGCGTTACAAGTGGTGCATGCCCAGACGGCCTCTTCCGTAATCCTCTCGAGGATTGTTTCTTCGGGCTGATTCCCAGAGAGCAGTATAGGTGCGTGTTCATTGGCGTAGTTCCTCACATCATGTATGACTTGCATGGGGTTCAAGCCCTTGCCTGAGGCATATGCAGGACATACGTCCTGACATCTGGCGCAAGAGGTACATGACCATCCATCAATGAGCTGCCTCCAAGAGTACTGATTGTATGAGCTAACTCCGAAAGAATCGATATCTAGATCTTCCAAGGGTATCGCCTTACCGTCATCCCCAGTCGCTAATGGCCTCATTCTAGCCTTTGGCCCAGCGTCATGAAAGAAGACGTTAGGAACAGCCATTACCAGATGCATGTGCTTCGATAGCGGAATCAAGAATAGGAAAACCGAGATTGCTAGCATGTGTGCCCAATATGACAAGATGACAGTCTGCTCTGAAAGCCCTTGTTCCGAAAACCAGTGCCCCACCGGCTCCCAAAAAGCACTGGGTGACTCAGCGGACTCGACCATGAATGAAGTAGTCGTAATTGTGAAGATTAGCAATAGAATTGCATTCCCCTCTAACTGGGACTTTCCCTTGAGTTTCTCAGGCGTGAAGACTACTCTCCTAGTTAGGGCGCTGACGCATCCGATAAGTGCCATGAAGTATCCTAACTCCACTATCCCATTCCAAGGGCCAACTAAGATTTCTGGGAGAACTTTCTCGGAAAATGCATTTGCAGTTGCTAGATCGAACATGTCCGTGGATAGCATAAGGAACCCCCAGAACATCAGGACGTGCATAATCCCTGCAACCTTATCCCTGAGAACTTTCTTTTGGAACAACCATCCTGAGATGAATTCTCCAATTCTGGTGCTCCAAGAATCAAACCTATCGTCAGAAGATCCCAACATAACCAGTCTAGTTGCTTTCTGGACCTGATAGGTGAAGAAACCAATTGAGATTACTCCTATTGCCAGCAATATTTGCCAACCTTCCAATGGACCATATGACTGCAATAGTGGATGCTCCATAATTATCACATTCGGCAACTGCCTTCGACTGCTCCAAACGGTAGTTAGACTTGAAGCAACCGATGAAAGCACCCCATCCCAATACTAATTTCCTTTGACTACGGGCGGGATGTATGGTTACTGCGTTCGCGCCGGGCAAATGCATTCTTTTTGGGGAGCATGCAGTTGTCTATGGACAACCGGCTGTTGCAGTGTCAATAGACGCCGGAGTAGAGGTGACGATTAGCGAATCAAACAAATGGAGCCTGGAGGGAATGCCATTCGAACCCTCTAGACATCCCCATATTTCCCATATTATTAATGATATATTCCAGTACTCTGGAAGTCCGCTTGAGATAGACGTAAAGAGCGGACTTTTCTCTGCTGCTGGACTTGGTTCGTCCGCTGCACTTTCCAACTCTATGGGAGCGGCACTGCACCATTTAACCAAGCCAGAAGAGCCATTGGATCTGATTTCACTTGCTAGAATTGGTCATTCCGCTGAGGCTAATGCCCAGAAAGGAAGGGCTAGCCCGACTGATACTGCCACGAGTGCATTGGGCGGATGCGTGGTTGTTTCGGGGGAAAGAGTGGAGGGTACCGAACATATCTTTGACAGTACTTTGGAGACGCCAGAGGGGAGCAGGTCATGGTCAATATGTAGAGCTGCATTACCAGAATTGGAGGATATCTGGATTGTTCTGGGATTTACCGGCATTGGTTCACCAACTGGGAAAATGGTGGCAGGGGTGTCTGAACTAATTGAGAGGGAGCCCCAAAGAATGGATGACATAAGAGCGATCGGCGAGATCACATCTTCCGGATTGGAATCATTGTCTGAAGGAAATATGGAAGGTGTTGGTTTGGCTATGAACTCTTGTCATGAAAGACTTCGTAACATAGGGGTGAGTTGTCCGGAGATTGAAGGCCTGATTTCTGCTGTTCAAAATCATTCTCTTGGAGCCAAGCTGACAGGAGCTGGAGGAGGAGGGTGTATGGTTTCTCTTACTCGGCACCCCAGAAGGGTTGCTGAGTGCATAGAAATAGCCGGTGGAAAGCCTCTAATTTCGAAGCTTGGGTCCGGAGGGGCACGAATTTTACCACAGTGAATGGTTGTTCGTTGGATTTTTCGTACTGATATCCTTTATAAGAAGAATATAAGTGCGGGACCCATGCTAAGCGATGAAGAACGCCTAACTGTAGTGAATGTTGTAGCGTCGACCAGGGTTGCCGAGGAGCTAGACCTCCCAGATATTGCAATTCAGCTGAATTGTGAATATGAGCCCGAACAGTTCCCTGGAGTGGTTTACAGGGTAGTAGATCCAAAACTCGCCATCCTCATGTTCAGGTCAGGTAGAGCCGTATGTACGGGCGGTAAGAACCAGCAGAATATCGAGACTGGAATCGAGAGAATGATTGGAGACCTTCGAGCAGCTGGAATTTCAACATGGGATGTTGCTGATGTCGATATCGAAGTTCAGAACATGGTTGCTACCTATTCACTATTCTTCCCTGAAGATTATACTGGAGTGGCTAAGATGGACGATATCAACACCAAAGTCATCGATGATGCCGGAGGAATCAGGGCTGCTACTGATGAGGAGGTTGAGAACGAGGACCCAAGGATCAGGGGGATCAAGCAGGGTGAGCCACTGGCGGCTCTTCCGAGGAGGCTCAACCTGAACAATCTGACATTCCATCTGCCTTTCGACAAGGTCGAATACGAGCCAGAGCAGTTCCCGGGACTTATTTACAGACTGGACTACCCGAAGGTAGTGTGTCTGATTTTCGGGAGTGGTAAGATGGTAATCACCGGTGCAAGGGCCAAGGACCAGATTCTGGAAGCTGTGCAGTTCATCCAAGATGAGCTTGCAGACCTGCCTGATTATCGCGCAATGTGATTTGCTCGACCGATAGTCACATTGATTTGCCACATCTCCGCAGGAGATGTATGGGTAGAGCCACCGTGTCGGCCATTCTGATGGTCGTGATGCTGATATCACAGTGCATGTTTTTATTGCCTTCAGAGGAGCTTTTAGAGGAAGAAATAGATGAAAAAATGTTAAGCCCGACTGATCGAAATACGGTAGTAGCTGATCTGCCTAGTTGGAGAATTGGAGACAGATGGATTTACGATGGATACCTAGATGTTGGGGACTTCGTCAGTTCCTCTGGAGTTTCTTCGAATGTCCAATATATCAGTGGAACATTGGATAGGACGATCACTGATATCTACACCACCACTATTGATAATCGATCTACATTAGTTTACGAGGCCGAGTCCCAAGGGTCATATGAAGCACAAAATGTCAATCTTGATGGCAATACGGGGGATTTGGAAATAGAAATGGAAACCGTCGAGCTTGTACGTGCATCCGACTTGGCCGTCATCCAGCAGGAAGCGTCAATCGAAATTGACTTTGGATACAGGATTTTCTGGTGGACCATAAATATCGATGTGGCAGAATTGACAATCACTCAGACATATTCCCCTCCCACTGAAGGATACGACTTCCCCCTCACTGTCGGCGACTATTGGTCTTCCAACTACTATCAAGAGACGGATTATGAGGGTTCGAGTGATCTAGTGGACATTCCTGCTGACTCGTCTTCCAGCGAGTCAAGGAGTTGGCAGGTTATGTCGAGGGGGGCACCTGGTACGCCATACGCCCAATGTCAGCAATCCTACAATGTGACGACGTTCGACTCAAATGGTTCTGCGGACGGGTACAGATGGTTCTGTCCGGCAGTAAGGGGGGATGTCTCATCCAGTACCGATATCATTGAAGGGATAAATGCGTTTCATGAGCTTCAGACTTATCAAGCTGGGAGGAGCAAGGAGATATCCGTTGATTTGGAATTTCCACTGTCTCCACTCAATATTAACACTTCAGCAGTAGTTACCGTCACTCAAGATGGGTCTGCATTGTCCGGAGCCAATCAGCAGGTTGAGTTCAGATATGGAATTGACGGAGATATCAGAACGGTGACTACTTCTTCTAACGGGTCCGCGTTCGTGGAATTCAATTCTGGAAATTCTATGGACGACTCGCTGGGAGGAAGCGAGGCAGGGAGTCATGGTGTGATTGCATGGATTCCTTCCCAGAAGATCGTTGGAGTTTCGACAATTACCATAGACCCAAATGTCAGTGCTATCGACCTAGTGGCAATTCCATCAGGGGTTACTGTAGAGAGGACTAGGGGGCAGACAACTACTACTCTAGCATCTTCCACTGGCTTCAATGCAGTACCACAAGACATTCTGAGATTCTACATGCCGATACAGAACAGGGGACTACTGGAATCCCCTCCGACGACTATGAATGTAGAGTCTCCTGATGGCTCTGTCCAGACTGCCCAAGTCCCATCACTTCCAAGCTTGGGACAAGCTATTGTTGAGGTCAATTGGACCGTACCTAATGCCTACCCAATAGGTCAAATTTCACTCTCATTTCAAGTCGATCCCGATGAGGAGATAGGCGATGATGGAGATAGATCGAACAATAACGGGGTCTTTTCTTTGTGGATAGGAAGGCTACCTGTGGCATTCTTGGACATGCCATCTCAATCTCTGACCAAATCCAATGTGACGCTTGATGCTAGTTCTTCCTATGATCCAGATGGTGGTGAATTTATCGATTGTAATTTCTTTGTAGAGAGGCGTCTTGGTACAGTCGAACTTTCTGGGGGAGAAGAGTGCATTGTCGAAGTGGAGTGGCACGATGATGGGATTTTTGATGTTGTTCTGGAATACAAAGATAATGAAAACGATATGGTTACAGTCAATGGCGTTATTGAGATAATCAACCGACCTCCTGAAATAACGATTGCTTCCGAGTATGAATGGACAAACGTTCTTTCCCCCTTACAATTTGATGTTGAGGAAAGGAGTGACATTGACACTTTGACCCCAGAAGCTCCAATGGACATTTTGTGGATTTCAGGATACCCCTGCCAAGAAGGTCAAGTTGGGGTATATTGCACTGTTACTCCAGATGAGGAGGGGACATACACCATCAGTGTCGAAGCTGTTGATGATGATGGAGATATTGGATACTCAAACAAAACAGTTGAGGTTCGTAATATTGCCCCCACAAATCCTAGGGCAGAGATATGGAAGCAAGGAAACAGGATGGTCCCTGACAGCAGAGGGGTTTACACCGCCAATGAAGGGGATCTGCTGTCATTTGAGGGTCTAGCTGATGACTCTGAGAATGACTTGTCTTCACTATTGCATCTCTGGGCCCCAGACGCTGAGAACAATCCTGAGCAAGTGATTACATTTGAAGGCAGAAAAAGTACTGTAGAGTACACATACCATACATCTGGATTGCACCTCGCGACCTTACAGGTAGTGGATAATGATGGTGCGAGCACAGAATCACTGATTATCCCGATTGAAATAGTGAACTTGGAACCTCAAATAAATCCTATCTCTGATCCTCTCCCGCTAGCAGAGGATTCGGTGATTTCGATTACGGTTGAGACGATAGATACCGCGGGAGACCAGCTCACCCTTAGGAACTGCTATGACCTGCAGCCCACAGTTGACTCAGATGGCTCGGGGGATGTAGCTGATGACTGTGATGTCGAATCTAGGACGCTCGAGGTGGCCTGGCCGGATGCCACAACTTCTCCCTCAATGATAGTCTTCCATGTAACTGACGATGACGGTAGCGTTGCAATGATTGAGATTCCAATAGATGTGAGAAACGTCAATCCGTTTCCCAAGGTCTCTGCCAGTACTTTCACCCCTGTGGAGGGAGACGTTGTATTCTTCAGCGCCAATGGAACTACTGACTCCATCCTAGATATGGAGAATATGGTCTACAACTGGGATATGGACACATCTGTTGATAGTGACGGTGATGGCGAACCGGCTAACGATGTGGATATCCAAGGGAAGTGGGTCGAGTGGACTTTCGTGGGTTCTGGGAGCAGAGGTGTTAGCATGACTGCTTTGGACGAGGGAGAAGGATCATCAATATCCCTTTCTCTGACTGTTTCAGAGGCGCCATTTAGCCTGAGTGGATTCATTTCATCTTACGGGATAATACTAATCCTAGTCCTAATTATCGGACTCGCTGGAGGCTTCATGATGATGAAGAATAGAGAGCCTACCAGAAATGGCATTACTTCGGTGATGGATCAAACTAAGAGTCTCAAGAAAGTATCAATGGATGATGCTTTTGATGATCCCGATTATGATCCATTCGATGCTCAAAGTAGGAAGGATGGACCTAGGGCAAAACCTGAAGCGGTTTCGACGGAAACCAATGATACTGAATCTGAAATTATCGATTCTTCTGAAATCTCGATTTCGGAAATTGGAATTGATTCACACGAGGAAGAGAATGAATCTATCGAACAGGACACCAATTTAACTGAAAAGGGAGACGAAATTGAGGAGGAGGAGGAGTCCTCGGAGGGAATTACAATGTCTGTAGATGAGGCTCTAAGTCAGGAAGACATCGAAGCACTCTTTGAGGAGTAGGCCCGGGGCCATTCGTGGCGAACCTGTTCAGACTGCTTGGACTCCCCGACCCTACTAAGGTCAGAGGGTCCGAAATCAAGAGGGGAAGAGCCACTGCAGACCCGGGCCCCCAAGAAGGTGATTTGCACCTTGATTTGGGAGATCAGAAATGGTCAGAAATGACTAGGAGATTGACCCCTGGGGCAGAACGGGGTGTGTTATACATCAAACCTGATCTGATGCATCGGCTCCCCTTGGAAGGAATATCTACCCCTCTTTCGAAGGGAAGTCTGGTCATAGTAGATCTGAGCCCACTGGTGCACATGCCTTCCCAGAGAGAACGATGCAAGAGAATTGTTCAGGAAATGGCAGAGAGATTGGGGCTGCATGCATTTGCTATAAACGAGGATGACTCATTGCTCATGGTCCCTGGCGCCATGATGAGAGTCGATACCAAAAAATACGAATTGGGGATCGGAGGATATGATCAACTTTCTGAGTCTTGATTTCCTGGTTCAAAATCTACAGGACCATCCTCTAGCCAAGAGTCCAGATCTCCAGCAGCAACCTCCTCAGCTGCATGCAAAGTGAAGTCCCTGTAAATGATCCACTTTTCTATCTCATCTTCGCTTTGCCCACGTTTCGACTTTCTCCTGATAGACTCGTTTGCATAAGTTACACATCGCCTTAGGAATCGTTCGACTAGATTTCTTCGCTCAATTTCATCCAAGATAATCACTCTATACCTAAATCTTGCAAAACCTGATCGACGTGACCCTTGGTTTTGACTTTGTACCCAACCCATGCCAGGGTTCCATCGGGAGATATCGCGAAGGTTGACCTTAGAGTCCCCATGTATGTCTTACCGTACATGCTCTTCTCCCTCCATGTGCCATAAAGAGAATGGAGTTCAGCTTCTTCATCCACAATCAAATCGAAAGGGAGATCGTGCTTTGCGATGAAATTTTGATGGGATTTGGCTGAATCGGTCGAGACCCCTACTACTGTCCAAGACTCGTTGGAGATTCTACCAAAGTTGTCTCTGAAATCACAAGCTTGAGTAGTGCATCCGGGAGTATTATCGCGTGGATAGAAGTACAGAATTACTCCTTTACCAGATGAAAGATTTTCTGAAAGTACGAATTTGGAGCCATCCGTCAGGACAGCCTCAAAATCTGGTGCAGTCTCCCCTACAGCTAATGTCACAGCATCACTCATAATATTCACTCTGCCATTAGGTTCATCAAACCTTGTCTCTATCAATGTGTGAATTTACCTCAATACTACTCGGAATCCTCGGAGGGCTACTGAATCCGAATTTTTTTGGAAAATCTGTTGATGATGTCTGACCCATGTCCTGTTCAAGGTGTCTCGCCTCGGCAGATACGACCCTAGATATGCCCCTGATAGAATACCATTCTTTACTTCCGTCTCGAGCTATTCCATAAGTCGGAGACCCAAAAATAATCTTTCCTAAGAAATTCTCGACGCTGGATATAAACCATAATGGCCTCGGAATCGGAATAGCAAATTGGAATCCCCACGAGACAGAAATTGAGAGACTCTCGGTAGATATCTCAATACACTTTTTTTGTCTTTTCACGACAAAATTAGTTATTGAAACCTCATCGAAGGAATATAGTGAGGAAACGAAATCGGCATGTTTCCTAGAGGGAGAAAGTAGAGCCCTCGTACCATCTGGCTTTGACCACATTATATTCGTGAAGGTCCCGAGTGGGGATTCTTTCCAGTCCCCAATAACAATCGAGTTTCCACTATCAAATCCGACAGATGTGATCCTACCTTTGAAAATCATCATTTTACTACCTGCCTTCGTTTATTCTCTTCTTGGTTGAAGCCCATGAGCAAATCGGACACTTGGAAAGATCGTGTCCCCTTGCAGGACAGTGTTCCCTCCCGAAGAAGATTATCTGTAGATGCCTTCGGTTCCAAGTATCGGGGGGGAAGACTTTCTTCAGATCGTGCTCAGTCTTGGCAACATTCCTCCCATTTGAGAGGCCCCATCTATCTGCTAATCTGTGAATATGTGTATCAACCGGGAATGCAGGAATCCCGAATGCTTGAGACATTACCACACTGGCGGTTTTGTGACCGACTCCTGCTAATGACTCCAAAAACTCCCAATCAGGATGAATTTCCCCCCCTGACTCAATAATTTGTTCGGCCATCCTCTTGAGATTCTTGGCCTTTGTTGGTGCTAATCCGATTTCCCTGATTATTGAGTGTATCTCATCAACGCCTAACATTGACATTTTTTCTGGATTGTCAGCGATCGCAAAAAGAGAGGGGGTGACTTCGTTTACTTTCTTGTCCGTAGTCTGAGCAGACAGCATTACTGCCACCAATAGAGTGTAGGGGTCCCGATGATCAAGCGGAATGGGAGTTTCAGGATATAATGAGTCTAGTAGATTACCTATCTTTCTGGCCTTCTCTAATCTTTTCACTGATCTTCCACCCTACCGGACCTCATTCCAAATATGAATGCGACAAAGAGGCAGAACAATGGGACCCCGTAGCATGGAATATACATCCATGTGTCCCATTCAGTAGTGTCTGAGCTTCCGCCCATTATCAGGTATGCCAGTAATCCTAGAAAGAGGGCTGGAAGAAGGGCGACCATACTCAGGGTCAAGCCGCGCAGCACTCCCATGCGCGCCCGTTGTGCTCACCTTTGTTGAAGGTTCGTTATGCCCCATAATAATGCAAACACCCCCAACGCTCACAAGTATTGGCCCTCTAGCCTGTTCATGACAGACGAGCTTGTTGAGATCATTGAGACGATTTCATTGAGTATGTGTGGATTGGCCGTCATTCTCTGGATGTCAATTGGGACATTTTCGAGAAGCGTCAGAGGGGAGGTTTTCGCTCAGAAGACCATAGCTATCCTTTGTGTGGCTGCTGCTCTTCTATTGATTGTGTTTAACTTCATGAGCGGGGAATTATGGGGATCGGGAAATGTTGCACTACCGATGGCACTAGTGGCTGTCGTAGTGGCAATATCTGCATCGATGAACTTGAAGGGGAAGGACGTTCAAGGAGAGACTAATCCTCATGAGATAATGAAGATGAGGAAGGAGGAGCGTTAGGTCTCCCCTCCAATCTTATCATCTATGAATGCCCTCATGTAGGCAGGTAATTCTCCATTGACGAATATCACATCATTTACCTGTTCTAACTTCATCAGAGAGTAGTATATTTGCATGGCTGTCATAGGAGTAGCACTGCATCCGGTGCATCCTCCTTCAAGAGATATTGATATCACTCCACCGGTGGTATCAATGACATTTACGACCCCATCATGAGCATCAAGAACTGCCTGAACCGGGCCCACTGAATCTAGGATTACTTGCTTGTCCACCATGTCCGCTCAAACATCTGTACATGCGGGAGCCTTTCAAACAATCGCTTCTTCGGAGTGTCATGAGTCGCGCAATGAGGGTTCTTCTTCTGGATCTACTCGTAGAAAGATCGGAATTTGGGCATGGTGGCAATCAAGAGATAATACTGCCCCTATCAGATTTTGGAGATGTGGAAGTTTTTCTCCTGACGCCTCAGATGCAGACGATTGAATCTGGCAAGTGTGCAGCTAATGACGGACTTTACTTCATCAGTCGCGAAGACGTGCCAAAATGGGATGAAGGATATGAATTTTGGAAGAGTTGCGTAGTTCCCATGGGAGACAATGAGGCGAGATTTTCTAGAATTGCATTACCATTTGGATTTGATGATGAGCAAATGTTGGATTGGTTGAACAAAATGGATGTAGATGCGGTTGTTTGCTCCGGATCCAGAAGGAACGTGACAATGTGGGAAGATTGGATGGAGGGGGCAGCTTCTCTATTGAGAGTGGCATCAACATCTGGATCCCCCACCTTAGGGATTTGTTTTGGACATCAGCTGTTATGCAAATCACTTGGCTCAGAAGTTTCCAGAGCAGACAAAATGTCTAGTGGGATTTGGGAAATGGAACTGAACGAGCATGGACTGTCCGATGAATTATTTGTATCCAGGAGAGATAATGGGAAAGGCCCAGAAGTGGTTTATTCACATCAAGATCATGTAATGACTGTCCCTGGAAATTGCATCCTTCTAGGTTCGGCCGAACATAATCGGGTGACTGCGGTTAGGGTATTAGATTCGAACGATCGGTTTATGCCTGCATGGGGGGTTCAATTCCACCCGGAAGCTGCAAAGCACAGAATTGAGAGGGCATACGAATGGGGGCACATCAGTAAAGAGGAGATGTTGTCATTTCAGAAGGAACATGATGGAGCAGGAGTTCTAGAGTCTTTTGCGGATGTCGTACGGAGACATATGGCCTAGTTGTCACAAAATGTCATATTTTACGGCTTGAATTATAAGTGGGACTTTTGTCGCGGGACCGATACGGGTTGATACCATATGGAAGGAGATACACTAGGAACAATTGGAATGGGAGTGGGAATATTCGGACTGCTTATCGCATTCATGCTTTACAGGAAAGTCGATTCAATAGAGATTGAGAACAAGACGGTAGCTACAATCACTGGACGAATACAGGATGGAGCTATGGCCTTCCTCATGGCAGAATATAAGATGTTAGCTGTTTTCATCGCCGTAGTATCAGCACTATTATTGGCCGGTGGAGAAGATAACGGCCTTGGATTCGAGACCATGGTTGCTTTCATTATTGGTGCTTTTTGTAGCGTTGCTGCTGGATTTAGCGGCATGCAGTCGGCAACTAGTGCGAATGGCCGAACAGCCCAGGCCGCTGCTACGGGAGGACAAGCTGCTGCTCTGACAACTTCTTACAACGGCGGAGCAGTAATGGGACTTGCAGTTGGGGGACTAGGGCTATTCGGGATTTCCCTGATGTATTTCCTAACCGGGCCTTCCGATGGAGATGGCTTCTTGACAGTTGGCAACATTGCCGGATTTGGGATGGGGGCTTCCTCCATTGCCCTATTCGCAAGAGTGGGCGGAGGAATCTATACCAAGGCGGCGGATGTTGGAGCTGATCTCGTTGGAAAGGTAGAAGCTGGAATCCCCGAAGATGATCCTAGAAACCCAGGAGTGATCGCTGACAACGTCGGCGATAACGTTGGAGACGTAGCGGGAATGGGTGCCGATATCTTCGAGTCGTTCGTTGGTTCCATCATAGCCGCTATGGTGATCGCTCATGCTAGTGAGGACTTGGGCGCTGACTACCTAATGATACCTATCGCACTGGCTGTTGTGGGTTACATCTCCTCTATCATTGGAGTCTTTTCGATTACTGCCATGAAGAACATGGATGCTGGAGCTGCGTTGCGGAACACCACTTTCATCGGTGCTGCATTGTTCATTGGAGGAGGATACTTCGCTCTGGATTACCTTGACTTAGAGACCAAGGTAATTTATGCCGTGGCGATCGGGTCTCTCGTGGGAATTCTAATTGGACTAGTTACTGAATACTACACCGGAATAGAGCCAGTCTTCGGAATTAAGGTTCAAGCGATCCCCTACATTGGAGAAGCATCAAAGACAGGAAGTGCGACCAATGCAATCGCTGGACTTGCTGTAGGTATGCAGTCAGTATTCATCCCTGTACTATTGATGGCAGCAGGCATCTATGGTGCCAATGACGTGATGGGTGGCGGAGATGCTGGCCTATACGGTATCGCAATGGCCGCAATGGGCATGCTTGGAACTGTTGGAGTGACAATGACCGTAGATGCATACGGGCCTGTTGCAGACAACGCTGGAGGAATTGCAGAGATGTCAGGCCTAGGAAAGGAAGTTCGTGACATTACAGATGGGCTAGATTCGATTGGGAACACCACTGCTGCGATAGGGAAGGGTTTTGCCATTGGCAGTGCTGCTTTGACTGCTCTTGCTCTGTTCGCTGCATACAAGACCAGTGCTGGTCTTGAAGCAGCCGATCTATCTCTAACTGAGCCAGATGTAGTTATCGGACTGCTAATCGGAGGAGCCTTGCCATTCGTAGTGGCCGCTATGACAATGAAGTCTGTTGGACGTGCTGCAGAAGATATGATCACCGAGATTCGTCGACAGTTTAGGGAGATTGACGGACTATTGGAAGGGCGAGAAGGAGTAGAGCCGGACAGTGCTACATGTGTAGACATCTCAACTCAGGCAGCTCTGCGTGAGATGATTTTACCTGGAATGGTAGCCATAATGAGCCCTGTGATAATTGGAATGATTCTCGGACCTGCTGCACTTGGCGGAACTCTTGCTGGAGCGACAGCCACTGGAGTTCTGATGGCACTATTCATGGCCAATGCTGGAGGCGCTTGGGACAATGCCAAGAAAGCGATCGAACAAGGAGAAATTCCTGGGGCTAAGAAGGGAGATGATGCACACTCTGCAGCGGTTGTTGGAGATACGATAGGAGACCCATTCAAGGACACTAGTGGCCCATCGCTGAACATTCTGATCAAGCTAATGTCGATAGTTTCTGTTGTTATCGCTGGATTACTCTGATTTTTTAGAGCGTCAGTCTCTTGACTGTAACCCCCGTCGCATGGCCATGAGGAGGAGCTTCGCAATTGGCATGGCCTTGTTGATGGCGATTTGTCTTCTCTCTGGTTGCATCGAGACAGGCAGTTCAGGAGAATCTAACGAGTCTGAGGAGGAAGCTCTGCTACTTCCAGAATGGGAAGTTGGAAATAATTGGCTATACACATTTATCACTCCACAATTCGGAGAAGATAGCGCGAGATTAGTTGTTGCGGAAATTGATAACCAATCGGGAGATTATCAGGTCGGTATTTCTTCGGAGAGAGAGGCTCAACGACACGCAGTGATCAATCATAATCCATTTCTGGGTCGAATGACAATTGATGGCTTGTCGGTATACGAAAATGGGGTTCCTCAACAAGTATTCTCATTCCCATGGGTCATTGGAGATGAATGGTCATTCACCCTATTCGGGCAAGACTGGAGTGCAACTACTGTTTCCATCAACAATGGGAATGCAAGAGTGAGTGCCGAGTCTTCCGACGGCCATGAATTACAGTACACATTCAGCGGAAGTGATGGTTTCCTAGAAAGGCTAGTTTGGGAGGACTCAGAGGGGCGAAATCAATTACGAATGGACCTGAATGTCGCTAGATCGAATTATCAGGGAGATGTATTCTTCTACAGGGCTAGAGACTTGATTGATAGACTGTATGAGGAGAACGATCAGGAGATATATGACTCATTTTTCGACGATGGCCATCCAACAGAAGGAGATTGGGATACCTTGGTCTGGTATCTTGATGTGGAGATTGCATCCAATGCTGCCTCGTCTGGCTCCCTGACAATGAAGGATCATGCCGGAGCTTCCCCCCTCACACGCGCATGGGGGTCTGGTGCGACTGAAAAGGGAGCGATAGGAACCATACCTTCCAACTCTGGAGAATACTCCCTAACAGTTACGGTTCGTGGCCAGTCATCATACATACACCTGAAGGTTGCCGGAGCATTGGTTTTCCAATGGAATCTGTGAGGGATTGGATGGATAAGGGTACGCTCGTAATGATGCATGGCATGACTGGCACATCTGAAAAAATGGAAGATCTTGCAAGAAGACTGACTCCCGATGGATGGTCAACATTATGCCCACAGGCGAAGATTGTTCATCCTACCAGGGGAGGTTTTGCATGGTGGCTTTTCGAGGGGGCCATCTCCAAGGAGGAGTCGATGACCCAGATGGAACAGTCACTATCAGAGGTCCTAGAAATATTACCCGATGGCCCAATAATTGTCGGAGGCTTCTCACAAGGAGGTGCGATGGCATCGGCCTTGCTAGGTACCGAGGCTAGTAATTCGATAGTCGGATTAGTATTGATAGCTACAAAAACAGCTAGGCCTGACGAATTGAGGGGAACGATTCCTTTCCTAAAGCCACGTCCTGTGGCATGGATGCATGGAGAGCGTGATCACTTGGTTCCACTTGATGTAGGCAGGGAACATATCGAAATCTTCGAGGAGGCTGGTTGGCCCGTAGTTAGGTTTGAACATGAAAAGGGGCACATGGTAAATCTAAATCAGTTTGAAGAAATGAGGGAGGAAGTATCTTCGATGGCCGGAAATGTCAGAGATAATCGATGAGATGGTCTGACCCGCCGACGAAAATAGGCACTCCTCCACGTAAGTCAAAGACCACGGGCACTGTCCTATGTCCTGTCTCTGATACCACTTCGGACCTAAGGCCTTCAAATTCGTCAAGATTAATCTCAGTGTAGGTCAAATTCTTGCCCTCTAGGGTTCTAGCGGCCCTGACGCAGTATGGACATATAGTTTGACTGAAAAACAGAAAGTCGGTTTTTGCCGACTTGAGATGATCATGCAGGGACCGCATCTGCATCTTCTTCCTCCCACCAGCCATCGGGAGTCTCTCCTAAGTCTCCATCAATCTCTTCATCTCCCCCTAGGCGACCTTCGAGAACCCGATCGCATTCATCGGGATCAATGAATATAAGGAAGACGACAGTGAAAAGAGTCAGAGCTGCGCCAAGGTAGAGGGCAGAGATGTAGTCGAATATCTCAACCATCCTGCCTGTAAACTGGTATGCGATTACCGCAGACAGGTTGAACATAGACATATATGCAGTGAACTGGGTCCCTCCTGCCTTGCTGTATGTTAGCCTCATAGATACCGAGATGATACAGATCCATGCAAGACCGCTGATTATAGCCCTGAGGCAGAGATACACAGTCATGATTCCGGTATTCGTCCAGAGGGGCTCAAGCAGAGCTAGGCCAGCGTTGCTAAGAGACAGGAGGGTGAATCCCACCATTGCGACCTCCCTGACTCCGAATCTGTCTCCGAGGAATCCCCCAATGATCTGCCCAAGCATCACGAACAGGATGACTATTCCTCCCATTATTCCATTATATTTCGTCTGAGTCCACCCCGCCTCGTTGATGAATATATCAACGACTATAGGGTCTACGAAGACATACATCTCAGAAAGGAGGCAAAGGAAAATTAGGATGAACGAAGACCTAAGTGAGAACCCCTTGACAATGTTGTAAGCAGGAACAGCAAGTCCGATTCTCGCCGATTCTCCGAAGGGGTTTTTTACACGGAATTCTGAAATTGCAGGCATGAGGTATCTGCCAACAATAATGCCCACCACGGACATGAGGAAAGCGTACCACCCAATCGTCTTGAGGGGGGAGGCGACAACATTGAAGGATTCCGCACCGGAAACTAGGTAGATTATTCCCAGACCGCCCCCTACAAGCATTACTGCTATGCTGGTCCAAAGAAGGGCCGCGGTTCCTTGTATGCTCTCGCCATAGAGATTTCCAGAAACCCAGCTAGCAACTCTGAAGTCATCCTTTTGATCCTCCTCCCATGGAAGCTGTTCATCGATTAATGGCCCTGATTCCACCGATTCTCCTTGGGCACCTTCTTTGTCTTCCTCGTCCCAAAGACTCGATTTCCTAGCGCTACTCCAAGGGAAGAGTCTGTCTCCCGGCCTTTCTTTGAGGAATAGAGGTAGGCACATAATTAACGCTAGAAGAGGTAGTTGAACCATAATCGCAGACTTGATTCCGAAATCTACTACGAGTAAGCCCACCACTGCCCCTCCAATGATTACACCGCCTCTCTTCGCGGCAAACATGAATCCGTTGGCCTTAGCAACCTCGTCGGGCTGCAGAACGTCGACAGCTAATGCGTCGACGCTCACATCCTGCAGTGATGAGAATAGATTGTGGACAAATAGCATCAGCGTAACTAGTTCTATGGAGGCATTAAGATCGGGCACGAAGAGCAATGCCCCAAGTGTCACTATCATGCCAGTCTGAGAGAAGAGGATCCAAGGCCTTCTGAGTCCATATGTCGGGGCTTGGACTGCGTCTACTACAGGGCCCCAGATGAACTTGAATGTCCAAGGCAAGGCTATTGTTGCGAACAATGCTGCAATTTCCTCGGGAGTTGCACCATTAGCTACCAGGAATGCGACGAATGTGACGCTAGTGAAGCCAGCAGGGAGTCCTTGTGCAGTGTAAAGTATGGAGAGTGAAACATACCTTCTGAACTGATTCTCAGAGAGAGAGTCGCCATCATTCCAAGACTCCCTAGCAGAGTGCCACCTTTCAGGTACTAGTCGTGGGTCGAGTGCAGATCTAAATTTACTAGCAATGGCATATAATCCCCTATCTTCCGATACTATTAGCTCATCTTTGCGTCTGAACTTCGTAATCCAACGCTCTCTTATGGAAATGAAACCAAGTATGGCCAGAGTGGCTAGGAATGGAATCCAAAAGATGGAAGTGGAGAGGTTTGTCAGGTCTCCTGATGCACCTCCTGATGCCATTCCATCTACGAGGATTACTCGCCTAGAGTCGACAGGGGATATACTATCATCCGAAACTACCAGTCGTGCGTAAATGGTTGAGTTCCCGGACTCAATATGGGGATCTAGCTTTACCCTCCAATTGCTCCAATCTCCAGAGAGATCTGCAGCGCCCTTCCACTCTCCCCCTCCAACGCGCACCTCGACAATTCCCAGACCGGGAGCTACACCTGAAGCAGTACCTGAAATGTACGACTCGTTACCAATTTGCTGAAGTGTTTCGACATCCATACTCACGTTCAATGATCTGTCGATACTTCCTGCAGCTTCTACGAAAGCCAGAGGATCTGCCTGTCCGAATCCAAACTCGTTGTCAGGACGTGTCTCGAGGATACTGCAGTCATTGAACCCAGGATCGTCGAGAAGTTGTAGGTCTCTCTCTATCGAGTGCACAGAAATTATCTCTTTGAATTCGGTAGGGGTGATATCTGGGTTCGCCTCGACCATGAGAGCTGCGATTCCAGCCATCAGAGGTGTCGCCATGCTGGTTCCTGACTTGGATGTGTAGCCGTCACTGGTAGCGGCATCTGGAGCCATGATATTTGACCCGATTGTAGCCACATCAGGCTTCACTCTTCCATCGGATGTGTATCCCCTGCTGCTGTAAATCGCGAGTCCTAGGTCTTTGTCCAAGCTGGCGACAGTGACCGGAAGCTGAGCATCTCCGGGGCTGTCTATTGTATTGCATCCGGCGAAGGTAGCGCCACCAAACTCATTACCTGCAGAGAGGGTTGTGATAATCCCTGCCTCCACTACTGCGTCCATTTGCCTACTCCATGCTGAGTCGCCGTTGTTGTCGAAATGGACCTCTAATTGTTGCTCACCGAGAGATGATGTCAATATGTCAATGCCATACTTGTCCTTATTTTCGATTGCCCATTGTGCTCCTTGAATTACATCTTCTATATCGCCATCGCAACATGCCAGGATATTAATCAGAAATGCCCCTGGTGCAGCTCCAACGTGTCTTGCACCAGTAGTAGGGTCGGCCTGACCACCTCCTGTTCCTGCGGCAATCCCGGCTACATGGGTCCCATGGGTGCCAGAATCATAGGAAGAAGAGGGGTCTTGTTCTGCATCCATCAGAACTGCATCATAGAATGCGATAATCTTTGGATCACAATCAACAAAAATTGGATTCGGATTAAGAGGATCTGGATTGGGTTGCTCGCATCCAGTTGTGAACGGCTCATCGTCCATATCATTCAGACCCTCATGGTCCCCTCTGACTCCTGTATCTAGTACAGCTATCACGGAGCCAGTTCCATCAAAGCCAAAGTCATTCCAAACCTGATCAACCCCCATGTTGGGTACAGCTTCCGCCATGTGAGGCTCTGCCAATCCCAAATCCTCGATCATTACGACCCCTGTCAGGGAACGGATCCCCTCCGAGGACAGTATTGATTGGAAGGGAGCAGTAGCTATTACCGAATCCAGATACTTGGGACGGAATGTGATTTCTACTCCCAAATCTTCGAGTTCAGAAATATCCGCATCGGAAGGGTGGTGGTCATAATCAACTATGACTCTCGCGTAACCGGGGTCTGCTCTCTTCCACCAATCTTTCTGAAAGTCATCTGACCGCGTTAGAATCCACTCTAATCTATCATCTAGAGAGTTTCTATCTTTGTCCCTACTCCAATGTTCCCACCACTCGGCATGGATATCCGACTCGACGCTGGGCGTCCAAACACCCTCCGCATCGAGGCCTCCTTTGTTATCTGAGGAAGGTTGGAGATTTGAAGATGCCAATGGAACCAGCATTAGCAGGATTATGAAGGATGCAACTGCCGCCCTGCGTCCTGTCATGGGTGTGGCTAATGCTGGTAACGTTTAGGGCTTCGGACTCGCCAATTCAAACACAGTTATTGCTAATTCTTTAACTAATAGGCAAAAGGTGGTGTTAATCAAAGATTAACATAGTAGACGTACAACCGAAAATAAGTGGTAGGTATGGCCCCTCCGAGACACATGAGCGAGAGCGTAGCCGAGGCGGTTGAGGCCTTCGCGAGAGGTGATCCAGTGATGATTTTCGATTCGGATTTTAGAGAGAAGGAAACCGATTTGTTATGGCCTGCTACTGCGGCCACCCCCCAGATAATGAGGAGATTGAGAAAGGATTGTGGAGGTTTACTTTTCCTTGCGATTGGAAATGAAGTTGGTGAGAAATTTGGACTTCCTTGGCTTCAAGATATTCACTCTGATTCATCCCTTATCTCAAAGAATCCCGTGCTGAAGCATCTGATAACTGACGATCTGCAGTACGACTCTAGGTCCGCCTTCACATTGTCCCTAAACCACAGGAAAACATACACCGGTATTACTGACAGAGATAGGGCCTTGACAACCAGAAGGTTTGGAGAGCTGGCGGGAGAAATGTTGGATTCCCCTCAGTCAGAAGCAATGAAGGCTCTAGGCGAGGAATTCAGGACCCCTGGGCATATACCACTGTGCAGGGAATCGCCGGGGGGGCTTAGCAAAAGACAGGGGCATACAGAGTTAGCAGTTTCGATGGCACGACTTTCTGGAAATGTTCCGTGCACAATTGGTGCAGAAATGTTGGATCCAGATGGAGATGGCGCTCTGTCACTGGAAGAAGCACGAAAATACGCCAAGAAGCATGGGATACCAATGATTACTGGAAAAGATATTCTGGATTCGATTAATTGAGATGAATATTGGTTTGAAAGGGAGCGAAGAATATGGTCAAGGTGATGGCAGTAGGGGTATTTGATTTACTTCATGCAGGCCACCTTCATTATCTGGAACAGGCGAAATCATTGGGCGATGAACTGGTCGTAGTAGTCGCCCATGATGATACTGTGAGGTCACAAAAACATGAGCCTGTCACCAGCCAAGACCTAAGATGCAGGATGGTAAACGGCCTAAAGCCGGTGGACAAGGCAATTATTGGTAACTCTCCGGGAACGCCGATTTTTGATATCCTCAATGTTGTGAAGCCTGATATTATTGCGTTAGGGTATGATCAGAAGCATTCAATTGACTCAATTAGAATCGGCCTTGACAAACATGGATTTTCTGGAGTGGGCCTCACGAGAGTTGAGGGGCTATCTGATGATTTGGATGGGACTAGGAAGATCATAGCCAGAATACTGGATCTTTGGCCCAACTCCGAAGGTGGGCCGTACGAGGAGGACTGACATGTTCACTGGTATTGTGCAAGGGACTGGGTCTGTTCGATCAGTACTGGGAGATTCAATCGTTACTGTGGATATTGAGATACCTTCTACAGAAGGCCTTGAAATTGGAGGTTCGGTTTCAATTGACGGCGTCTGTCTGACGGCGACTTCAGTTGGCGATACAGTCACGTTTGACATAATTCCAGAAACTCTAGAGCGAACTACTCTTGGATCTTTAAGCTCTGGTTCTAGCGTCAATGTGGAAAGGTCGCTCAAATTTGGTGACGAGTTAGGGGGCCATCTATTGAGTGGTCACATCATGGGAACAGCTGAAATAATTGCTGTGGAAAATCAAGATTATACAATCAAATGCCCGTCTGAAATGTCGGAATTCATCCAGGAGAAGGGATATATTGCGGTAGATGGGATTTCTCTCACCATTGGCGAGACAGATGGAGAAGGTTGTTTTGAAGTCCACATCATTCCTGAAACTTTGAGATTGACTACCTTGGGAAGCAAGAAAGTAGGAGATCATGTAAACATTGAAATCGATGCAATGACGCAGGCGGTTGTCGAGACTACGAAGAGACTGATGAAAGGAGGGGGCGTATGAATATTAAAATTGGAGTTGTTTGTGGTTCATTTCATCGATCCGAAGTTGAAAGAATGCTTGAATGGTCAACAGATGAAGCGGACAGGCAGGGGATTGAGATTGAAGACGTCATCTGGGTCCCAGGGGCGATGGAGGTTCCACTGGCACTCGATCGATTGCTATCTAGAGACGATATTGAAGGGGCTGCCTGCCTTGGAATCATCGAAAAGGGCCAGACTCAACATGGCCTAGCCATGGGCCATGCTGTCATCAAATCAATTATCGAGCTTCAGATTGTACATGAGAAGCCAATTGGACTTGGAATAATTGGCCCCGGAGCAGAACCAGAGCACATCGAGCCTCGTCTTGAGCCTCATTCACGTGCAGCTATAACGGCCGTTGCTGTAATGCTTGGTGGAGAGCATAGTTGAAGGACGTCCCCTTGTTGGGAGCTTTGTGGAAGAAGACGTGCGCAACGTGATTATTATTGGTTCTGGGCCTGCAGGATATACAGCGGGATTGTATTCTGCTAGGGCTCTACTGGAGCCCCTAATGTTTGCTGGTTACATGTCTGGAGGGCAATTGATGCTGACTTCTGACATTGAAAATTTTCCCGGCTATCCCGAGGGGATCGGCGGCCCCGAGATGATGATGCAGCTGAGGGAACAGGCTGAGAGATTTGGACTTGAAGTGCATGACAAAAATGTTGAGAGGGTCGATCTATCAGAGATTCCGTACAAAGTATGGGTCGAAGGGGTGGAATATAGATCAAAGTCAATCATAATTTGTACGGGAGCTGAATCTATTTGGTTAGGAGTTGAAGGAGAGGATGCTCAGAAGGGGAGGGGGATTTCCACATGTGCAACATGCGATGGAGCGTTCTTTAGAGATGAAGAGGTGATCGTTGTTGGAGGCGGAGACTCAGCGATGGAGGAAGCTACATTTCTTACAAGATTCGCCAGTAAGGTCACTATTGTACACAGAAGAGATGTTTTCAGAGCCTCAAAAGTGATGTACGAAAGAGCGGTAAACCATCCAAAAATTGAGATAAAGACCCATAGGACCGTAAAATCTTGGCTATCTGATGATAATGGCCTTACAGGTGCAGTTCTAGAAGATCCAAGAGACGGCAGTACTGAAACTATGAACTGTAGTGGGGCATTCATTGCCATAGGACACAAGCCAATTACCAAATTCTTAGAGAATCAAGTTGAAACTGATGATAGTGGATATATCCTCCACAAGAGAAATACGATGACCAGCATAGAAGGGGTTTTTGCGGCAGGGGATGTTGTTGATACACGATACAGGCAGGCCATTACTGCGGCAGGAATGGGTTGTCAGGCCGCCATAGATGCAGAAAAGTGGTTAGAAGATCAGCACTAAGGACGGGATAAGTACAATTCCCTAGTGCCCTATGGCCAGAGCGTGACAGGAGGGCTATCGGACGACGAACGTCTACGGTATGCTAGGCACATAGCACTCCCACAAGTGGGTGTAGAGGGGCAACTAAAGCTTCTAGAATCATCAGTGTTGGTGGTTGGAGCTGGAGGGCTTGGCTCCCCTGCACTGATGTATCTTGCAGCGGCCGGTATTGGAAAGATCGGTATAATCGACAATGATGTTGTTGAGTCTTCAAATCTTCAGAGACAAATTGTTCACTCCACATCGTCAATCGGCGAGCCAAAAGCCATATCGGCCAAGAATAGATTACGTGATCTTAATCCTCAAATCGAAATCGAAGCTTTTGTCACTAGATTGGATGAGGGGAACGCGGTTTCATTGATTGAAAAGTACGATGTAGTGGTGGACGGCACGGATAATTTCTCCACCCGTTACTTGATCGGCGATGTATGCGAAGAATTGGGCAAGCCGTGGATTTTTGGCAGTATTCACCGATTCGAAGGGCAGATTTCAACTTTCAACTTCGAAAGCGGACCTAACTACAGGGACTTGTTTCCCGTGCCACCTCCTCCTGAATTGGCCCCTAATTGTTCAGAAGCCGGGGTACTTGGGGTCCTTCCTGGAATTGTGGGAACCATACAAGCTACCGAAGCCATCAAAGTGATACTGGATGTTGGAGAAATACTCAGGGGAAAGCTATTGACAATAGATTCACTGACAATGATTACTAGGGTCCTGTCATTCGACTATGACCCGGGGAGAGAGCGAGGCTCCGGAATAGGAAAGGAAGGGATGTCTGTGAAGTCAATTACTCCAAGGGAATTTTTAGAACGAAAGGGAGAGGGTTGGGAAGTATTTCTTCTTGATGTACGGTCAGAGACGGAAGAATCCATCGTCTCTCTGGAAGGAACCGATCTAAGAATTACCCATACATCTGTCCCTGGAAGATATGAAGAGATTCCAAATGATGTTGATATCGTAGTATACTGCCGAACTGGAGGTAGGTCAGGTGCAGTTGTAAGATACCTAGTGCAATCTGGTTGGGATATAAATCGAGTATTCAATCTAGAAGGCGGCGTACATCTATGGTCAGATAGTGTAGATTCATCTATAATTAAATATTAATGTGGTCATATTATACTCAGTGTCTTGTTTTATTGTGGTATTTAATGAAATATTTCTGATGGATTTTACAAAAAATTGATAAAATAACAGAATAGTGGTATAATTTACCTTAGTAATGCGAATAATTGTTGTACTATGACATCTTGGCACATATATGACGGGGCGTCATGGTCTGTGGAAATGTCCAAGTTGTGGGAAGCATCAGTTGTGGAAAGTAAGAAGTTCTTCGACCTCAAAGCTGGATAGGAATTGTGTTGGGTGCGGGTATCGGATCAGAGCGACTCTAGACCGGTCAATCTCCGGAAAGGGGAGGAGAGAGTCTGTAGAAATATGGGAGAGGCCTATGAAACTCGATGAAGCGGCCATCCTAAATGAGGTGAAAATTAGGGATGCTTCCAATTCGGAAACAATCATCGAAAAAACACAGAGTGAAGAGACTGATGGACAGACTGGTCTCGTACCTATTTTTGCAAGTAAGTGGAAGCCAGATGGCGGCTTAGTTTTCCCAAGAAAAATTCCATCGAAAGCCGCTCGTTCAGAATTGCTTAGATTCGTGTCTGAGAGAAATGAGGGATATCTAGATTCGGTCGCGATCTGTTGGGATTCTTTGAACCCTCCCGAACTTTTCAATGGAGACTCATATCATGATTTCTGCCTGAGATTCGAGGATGAGATGATAGAATTTCTTTCGCAAAAGCTACTAGAACCTCATTTATTGGGCATCGAGGAAGTCGAAATTATCCCTCGAAGAAGAGGGTCATCGCACCTCGGAAGAAGGATAATCAGGCTGATGGTAGATCTTAGAATTTGTTTACGCAGATTTGCATTTTATCACTCAGTTACTCTTGAGCAAAGAAAAACTTGGCAGAGATGGATGACTAGAACTAGGATCGTTGATGAGCACTTGAAAGAACTCTTTACCGATGGTTTGGAGACTCCGGATGGCGGGAGATTTACAGGAAAGGGTTTCCGCTCCACTTGGCAGGAAGGGGTTGTGGCATGCGCCTCGGCGATGACTAGGGCGGTAGATATCCCAGAATCCGAGGCAGATAGTGCCGACGTCATCGCCCCCATGATTAGAGATACTGGTTTAGCAATGGCCATGGGGCAAACTCCGACTGAGGTCTTTGCGGCCCAGATGGGAAAGTCTGAATCATACATGGATGGAGGGAATCCTGGATCTGGTGGGCGCGATTTACATATAGGGAATTGGGAAAAAAGGGTCCTCCCTCCGACAGCACCCCTTCCTACTGCTAGCGCGACTACGACCGGTATAGCATTGGCCGCCCAAAGATTGGGCAAATCTAGATTTCATCTTGCACCTGTTGGAGAAGGGTGTAGCAGTAGCGGAGAGTTTTGGGAGGCGATGAATTTGGCCGGTACCCGTGGACTTCCAATCTGCTACATGATACAGAACAACCAGATCGCACTGGATACGTTCGTTTTGGGGCAATCCGGAGCAGAGACATTCGGCGATAAGGGCATTGCAATGGGAATTCCTTCATGGACCATTGATGGCTCTGATCCGGCTCAATTCTACGCGTCAACATCTGTTGCGAGAGAGATTGCTCTGTCAGGAGGAGGTTCTACCTTGATTCATGTCGAGACAATGCGAGGGTGCGGCCACGCGCATCATCATGATGACCTTTATTTGGGCTCAGTTTCTGGGAATCCACCCGGATATGTGGATAGGGAATTACTAGGTTATTGGTCCGATAAGGATCCACTTCCTAATCATAGGGAGTTTCTAATTAGAAATGGCTGTAGTGAGAGGGCTCTCTCATTGATTGAGGACGAGGAGAGAGAAATGGTCATGCTTTGTAGAGAAGAAATGGAAGGTATGGCTTGGCCGGAGGGGCATTCTGTAGGAAAGGGCGTCACTAGTCAGATTGATGCTAGAAGCCACTCTCAGCAAATCAGTGATTTGAATATGGATTCGGAGCAGACAGAGTCCCCTTTGTCACCAGGTGAAGAGGCCTTATTTTTCTCGGATGCGCCAAATTCCTGGACGTTTAGCAGATCCATCCAGAATGCGATGGTCGAGGTTGCTGAAATCTATGGCGACGAGGTTGTATTCATGGGTGAAGACATGGAAGTTGCAGGTGCATTCGGGATGAACCTTCCATTGAAGGCAAGAGGCCATCAATCAAAATTGCTCGATATGCCACTTTCGGAAGCGATAATTATCCATTCGGCGACAGGTGCTGCACTTGGTGGGATGAAGCCGATGGCTGAGATACAGTTTGGAGGTTTCGCGGCTCTAGCGATGAATCCACTGATAAATAACGCTGCTCAACTACGATGGAGATGGGGTGCAGATGTGCCCCTTACCGTAAGAATCCCACTTGGGGCGAAGACTAGGAGCGGGCCATTCCATGCGAATATGATTGAGTCTTGGTTCACGAATGACCCCGGCCTAGTTATTGCCTTTCCAAGTAATCCTCAGGATGCCTATGATCTACTAATTGAAAGTCATTCGGTCCCTGATCCAGTTCTTTTCCTTGAACATATTGGACTTTACGGACTTAGAGGCGGTAAAACCGGTTGGGGAGGATCGATTAATCAGATTGTGGATACTTCTTTGGTCAAAGATAGGGTAGCTTCTGGAAAGCTGTCAATTGGCAAGGCACGAGTGGTAAGAGGAGGGAGCGATCTAACGATTATTACTTGGGGGGCGATGGTCCATGTGGCACTAGAAGCATCCAGAATGGCATCCGATGATGGATTTGAAGTTGAAGTGATTGATTTGAGAACTATTCAGCCATTCGACGAAAGAACGTGCATTGACTCCGTGAAGAGGACTGGTAGGATGATCGTCTTACAGGAAGCGCAGTGGACAGGCGGACTTGGACACACCATTAGCAGCAGAATTATTGAACAGTCTTTCTGGAGTTTGGAATGTGCGCCAGTGGTTATCGGCGCTCTCGACACTCCTGTTCCCTTTTCCCCCACCCTTGAAGATCATACGATCCCAACGGCCAATTTGGTATATCGCCACATAATTAGATCGTGCAGTTAAGACTGATTGATTGGAAACGGTCATGAGTGGAATTGCCGCGCGATGAACATGGACTGGCTTCTGGTAGTGGCGGGATTCATTCTTCTGATGCTAGGCGGAGAGGTCATTGTCCAGGGGGCAGTAGTAATGGCCAGAAGAATGAGAGTCCCTCCTTTGCTAATAGGATTCACCATAGTTGCAATCGGAACTTCTCTTCCGGAGTTGGCAGTTTCTCTCGAGGCAGTTGCAGGAGGCCAGCCTGACCTAGCAGTAGGCGGCGTGATGGGGTCGAACGTCGCGAATGTTATGCTCGTTCTTGGGACGGCATCGATGCTAGGGGCGGCAAGTGACCCTGGTGCTGGAGTCAGGAGGGATGCAAAAGCCATGATGCTAGCATCCTTTGTCCTATTGGGTGCCGTTTACCTAGGCTCAATCAGTCAAATTTTCGGAGCGGCGATGTTGACTTGTTTGGTTGGATACTATGGATACTCTTACCTCAACTCTGAAGATGAGGATGCAGAAATAGAAGAAAGTTGGGTCCCAGACAATATATCTTTAGCGTTAATAGTCACAATAATCGGTGGTTTTCTAATTTGGAAAGGAGCTGAATTCCTAATCGATGGGGCCACTGGAATAGCTACCAGTCTGGGAATATCAGAAGCGATAATTGGACTTTCGATAGTTGCACTAGGTACCTCTCTTCCGGAGCTAGCAGTAACTATCGTTGCGGGTATTCGTGGCCAGGGTGGTGTCGCGGTAGGGAATGTTTTGGGCTCAAATATGATGAATATCTTAGGAATTCTAGGGATGACGGCACTGGTAGGGGGAGAAATAGTAATCAATCCCAACTTTGCAGAGAGGGACATTTGGGTAATGCTACTAACCTCTGGTATAATCGCTGCCATGCTTTTGGACGATAGAGAGATTGGACGGAGGACTGGTTTTGCTATGGTTGCCGGGTATGTTTTGTACATGGCATACCTCTACCTCTAAGACTGATCACCGGTTCCAATGCTCATGGTCGACTTTGTTTTGAGCGAAGAGCAACGAATGCTTCAGCAACTTGCCAGAGATTTTGCTGAAGAGGAAGTGAAGCCAAATGCTGGCAAATGGGATAGTTCTAGCCAGTTCCCGAAGGAGGCCATAAAGAAAGCTAATGACTTCGGCCTCCTTACTCTAAAAATCCCTGAAAAATATGGAGGAGGCGGGATGGGTTCCTTCGAGGAGGTTCTTGTCTGCGAGGAGTTTGGAGCTGGTGATCCCGGGTTTGCCACTGCCTGCGGGAGTACAATGCTCGCTTCATATCCTATCCTAACAGGAGGTACTGAGGATCAGAAGGAACGTTACATGACGAAGGTTACTGAGGGGTGTATTGCGTCATATTGTGTTACTGAGCCGGGCGCAGGTAGCGATGTACAATCAATAAAAACCGAAGCGGTCAGGGATGGGGACGAGTACATCATCAATGGCAGTAAGATGTGGATAACTGGAGCTGGATATGCTGATTGGTTCTTTGTTCTCGCATACACCGATAAGAAAGCAGGCTACAGGGGCATGAGTGGCTTCATAGTCGATGCTGATTCTCCGGGAATAGAGCTTGGTAAGAAGGAGGAAAATATGGGGCAGAGGTGTTCAGACACTAGGTCTGTTACATTCAATGATGTTAGAGTGCCCGTTGAGAATCTTATTGGAGAGGAAGAAAATGGAGGTTGGATGAACGCTATGAAGGCCTTTGATTTGTCAAGACCAACAATTTCCGCGCACGCAGTGGGTAACGCCAGAGGTGCCCTGGAGGAGGCTGTTTCATACTCTAAGGATAGAAATGCTTTCGGAAAGCCTATCTTCAAGCATCAGGCGATCTCTTTCATGTTAGCGGATATGGCCACTAAGGTCGATGCTGCTAGACTACTCACATGGAGGGCGGCTCTGAAGTGTGACTCAGGAGAAAGAAACACATTGGAGGCTGCTCATGCCAAGAGGTTTGCAGCTGACATGGCCATGGAGGTAACTACGGATGCGGTTCAGATCTTTGGAGGTTATGGGTATTCCGAGGAGTATCCGGTTGCTAGGAGAATGAGGGGGGCTAAGGTCGTTCAGATATTTGAGGGATCAAGCCAAATCCAGAGGCTGATAATTGGAAGAGAGATGATTCGTGACGGTGAGTAACTTCGGGATTGGTTGCGTAGTTTTAGCTGCAGGGGAGAGCAGTAGGCTTGGCCGCCCAAAGGCACTGATAGATATAATGGGCGAGCCTCTAATTTCATGGATCACAGGAAGATTGGTAAAATTGGGATTTGCGCCAGTAATTGTGACTAGGATGGAGATATACGACGCTATCAAAAACTCTGTGGGAGATGTTGACGTTGTAATTAATCAACATCCCGAGTTGGGAAGAACGGGTACTGTCAAAGAGGGCTTGAAATTTATCAATGATAAGTATGGGGAAGGATTGGATATACTAATCGTACCAGTTGATAGGCCTGGATTTTCATTGTCTACTGTTGAGTTACTAATTAGCAAAGAAGACAGTACATGTCCTACCTATGGAGGCAAAGGGGGACATCCCCTTTTAGTATCAAAGCAGGATTGTAATAAAATCATGATGGCTCGATCTGATGCTCCCCTAAATGGAGTGATTTCTCCACGGAGAATGCCTGTAAATGACAAGTATCTTCATTTTAACCTAGATACAAAAAAGGATGTTGATGAGTTTCTTATGGTTGTAAAATTTCTGCGAGAATCTGATACTCATCGAGAAGCCACATAAACAGGAATCCCACAATCAAAGCGGGCAATGTTGTGTGAACTGTCGCCCAAATTGAAGCTTTTTTGTGACGTACTAGCAGAGGGAACAGAGCGTCTCCATCCTGTGAAATTGCGTTGGATACCAAGGCTGGAAAGGAAACTATTCCCTCAACATATGCGGAAATTGCGATTATTTGGGGGCCGCAACCCGGTACGAGACCTATTATTGCAGCTACCACAACTGCCTCAGCTCCAGCCCCTCCCTGTGATAGATCAGATTCCGAAATTCCGGAAAATAACATGCCGAATTCAAAGATGAGATATGCCAAGACCACCCAAAATGTAACGAATGCAGTTTCCGAAGCGGCATGAACTAGCGTTTCATCGAATGAATTCAATTTATCTCCAATTGTGGCCTCAGTATCATCACGAATGAAATTCTTTGATGAAATGTAGAGGATTATGGAGAGAAGTGTTCCCGTGAATCCGACCCATGTTATGAGGCCGTCTCGTGTGAATGGATCCCAAACCAAGCTCGGAGAATATTCAGGATCTTGAGCATACCAAATCAAGAGGAGGATTCCCAAGGAAAATCCTATGATTGTCACGACCCACCATACCCTATATCCCTGGTGTATTATTTTGTACCCGAGTCCTTCTTGGGACTCTCTTGGCAATTCGGAAATGATAGCTACATCTTTTTCTTCTGGTGAGATGTGTTTCATTTCCTCAGCAACGTGAAGAGATTTCTTCTTTGTAATTCCCAATGGGGAAATCGGCGTTATTCCAAATCTATCGACCGCAAACCCCCAAGTGACTGCCACGATGAATGAAATTAAATGAACCGCAACGACCGGGGCCAAAAATGAAATGTCCTGAAAGACTGCTCCAATTAGGACAAAAGCGGCATCTCCAAGGGTTGCGATGAGAGTAGCAATGACGGTTCCATAAGTCACGTATCCCTTTGTGTACATGGGCATGACGATTATGGCTCCACCACAACCAGGTGTCAGCCCCATAAGCGCGCCTATTAGGGGCTGTAGTCCCCTATTGTCCCTAATCCATCCTACAAATCTTCCCGCTGAGACGTATTGCAACCAACTGAAAAGAAGGACCATTGCCGCCACGAAAACAGTTACCGCCAAGAAGGCGTCTCTCATTGAGATAACAACTACCTCAAAGATTTCGTCAAGGGTGATACTTGACGACACAGGTCTACGGATGATTGTCTGGATATGAAATTATAGTATGTTAGATTCCCTTGAGATGAAATCATAGATTTCTGAATAATGCATTGGGGCAAATAAAATTCTTACAAGAGCTAACGAACGTAAATCCAAAGTGTGATGTCACGTGCCCGTTATCATGTCACGTGCCGTTCTATCTTGGGTTGTCGAGAGGCTTGATGCCGGGGAGAGAGTTGCCTTGGCTTCAGTTATCGAAGCTAAGGGGAGTGTCCCAGGAAAACCTGGGGCGAAACTTGCGGTATCTTCGACTGGAGAGAAATTTGGAACTGTAGGAGGAGCTGGGCTTGAGCTTAGGATCGAGAAAGGGTTGCTTGACCTCCTATCAAAATCTAAGTCTGATATGAGAAAGACGGGAGGTAAAATCGAGAATTTCATTCTATACAAGGAGGGCAAGGGACAAGAACAGGTAGCTCTTGATAGCCTATGTGGGGGTCAGCTTAGAGTGTCAATGGAAGTGATAGAACCTGTGCCACATGTTCTGATAGCGGGAGGCGGGCACGTTGGAATGTCAGTATCGATAGTTTGCGATACCCTTGGTTGGCAACACAGTGTTTTTGACATCAGAGAAGAGTATTCTAATCCAGAAAAGTACTCCTCTGCTACAGAGGTTATGACTAGTTCAGTGTCTGACTTTTTGCAGGGCGAAACTACATCATCAATCGGAAGATTCTCTGACATACTCATCATGGGACATGACTGGTCCGTAGATCAAGAACTTCTGATAGGCCTCCTGAATATTTGTAAAGGTGGCACCAGAATTGGGGTCATAGGATCAAAAACTAAGTGGGGCGGGTTTACTAGAGCAGCACTTGAGTCTGGTTTAACTGATGATGAAATTTCAATAGCTAGATGCCCAATAGGTCTCGAAATAGGTGCTGATTCTCCCGAAGAGATCGCCCTAGCAATATGTGCTGAGATTCTTGCTCTCGAAAGAGGATCAATCTAGACGAAGTATGAAATCAGGCCTCTATGACCCGAGGCCATGAGATTCACTACCGCGGGAGTCGTATTGATGTTATTCACGCCACTTCTGAGCGGATGCATCTTTTGGGCTGATGAGATTACGGAGATTTATGAGCCGATAAGTGAAGATGATTTAGGGGCCTACACCATTGTCGCTCCTATTGACACTGGCATCAACGTATATCATAATCACTTTATCATGAATGGATCATATCCTTCTTCACTCCTGGATGGATTGAATGTTACTATGATTTGTGACATTTCTACAGAAGGTACCTGGCAAGAGAGGTATGAGGCAGACAAGGAAAGTTGTTGGGACCTCATCACTTCCTCGGATATTGTTTGGTTCAGAGGTACGAGAATAATTGGCACCTCTCCTGACGATGCGACAGATATACCGATTTTGGACGATCCCCAAGATGGGCATGGGACTGCGGTCACTGGGGCAGTTCTTGATGCCAATCCTGATGCCGTAATTTTCTTTGTAGAAGGGTTCAGTGACGCAGCTGTACTGGCAGCTGCTAATCAGCCACTTGTTGACATCATCACGACCAGTTTCGGACCTATTGGATCTGTCCCAGTGCCTGGCATTGAAGATGCGACGAAGATAGCTGTGGTGGATAATAAAAAGATCCATGCAGGAGCTGCTGATAACTCACCGTCTCCGGCGGTTCAAGACTCGACTGCTGGTCCGCCTTGGAGCATAGGAATTTCTGGATACGCCGAAGAGGGGGATGATCAGAAAGAAACAATGAGTGGATCTTATCCAGATATCGCGGCCGACTGGACTCAAATACTTCCGAACCATGATGACATTGATGGATACCATGAAACGTCCGGAACATCATTTGCAACGCCTAGAACCGCTGGACTGCTATCAAAAATTATACTGACATTAAGATCGGATTTCGGTGACTATTCTTCTGGAGCCGATCCTGAGAAAAGGGGCGGATTTTTGGTATCCGCAGAAGGAATGAATGTTACAAACGATGATTTGAGAGACGCTTTGAACTTGTCTGCTTGGTATCCCTCGTCATCGACATGGGACCCACTGTCTGGTACGATGCCAATCTCCCCATTGGCGCCATGCACCCAAGTCGGTTGGGGTGTTGTGAATGAAAGCAATGTACAACCAATTATCGACCATATTAAGGGATCTCCAGAGATGGAACAAAGACCGTCTGACGTAGTTATGTGCATGGAGGCCAATCAGGCAATTAGAGAGGCCTATTGGACATAGCCCGGCATGACCGCTGGCTTCAATAGAGATGCTCCCTGAGAAGTTGGCATGAGAAGAGTTAATGTGAGGTGGAACATTTCATCTTTGCATGGCTCTAATGATATCTCGAGTATCCTAAAGATTGTTGATAGTATAGAGGTCCTAAGCCATCTTTCCGTCAACGATAAGGGAGTTGTCCAACTAGCAGAGATTAGGTTAAAGGAAGGAAGAGAAATTTCCGAATTGTCTGATATCAGTTGGCTGGAGGTTATCGAAGTCCTTGAAAAAGATGGTGATTTGTTAGTAGTGAGAGTTCTTTGCAGTCATCCCTTTGCTAAATCAGCTATTGAGCTTTCGAACATTCAAGTTTACCCCCCATATGGGATAGACTCGCAAAGAGGTATGGAAATCAGATTGTCTGGACTTTCGGACTCTGTGAGTAGATTTGTTTCACTATTAAGGGTGGTTCTTCCCCCGGATAAGATTAGTGTTAATTCTTTCAGGAAGGAGGAAAGGAATGGTTGGACTGACGGTTTGACGGACAAGCAGAAGGAAGTAATTTCCTACGCGATAGATATGGGATACTTTGACCCAGACTCAGATATCAAACTGAAGGACATCGCTGAAGGACTTGGCATGGCCAGAAGTACACTTGGGGAGCATATGAAAAGAGCAGAGTTTGAAATCATGAAGAAGGTATCAGAGGATTTACGTTGATTCTAGATTTCTAAACAAAATACTCAAGTCGTTGATTGTTCTGGTGAGTATGTGGTGCAGTACAGCCTACCCATGGTTCCCGGACCTGATAAGGTCAGATGGAATGCGATAGTGAATGGCGTGAATGTCGATTTCTACATCGATAGCAATGCAATTCTCCTGGACGTTCTCAGGGATCAGGCAGGAAGTCTGGGGACCAAAAGAGGTTGCGACATGGGGACATGTGGATGTTGCAGTGTGATGATTAATGGGACTCCAAAACTTTCCTGTCTGTGTCTAGCTCAAGAGGCGAGAGGCAGTGAAATTACTACTGTCGAAGGTTTGTCGATGGGGCATCACTTGCATCCTATTCAACAGACATTCGCTGAGTGTGGAGGGAGCCAATGTGGATTTTGTACCCCCGGCTTCCTAGTTGTTTCAGCAGCATTATTGGAACAAAATCCCTCTCCTACCGAAGCGGAGATTAAGACTGCGATTGAAGGCAACCTATGCAGGTGCACTGGTTACCAACAGATAGTTGAATCTATTTCAAGGGCCTCGGAGATATTGGTGTCAGGTAGAAAGACCGATGACTCTACTTCCTCCAAGAGTGACCCCCACCCAGGATTCTCAGGAAGTGAATAGATGTCTGGGGGAGACGACAAATCAGGTAGTACCAAAAAAACCGATAATAATAGCAATTCAGAATCAGGTGAAATGGTAGGATACAGACAGCAGCCGGGTAAACTGCCGTTCTCAAAGCCGGGTTCTGGAGGAAAGGATCGTTTCTCGAAACCTACGGATTACTCTAGGATACCTGAATCTCAGGGAGGTTCTCTGAAACAGCCTTGGGGGTCTCACAGGCATGATAGGCTAGTGAGTGGCCAAGTGATTGGGAAGCCTACGTCTCTTGTAGATAGTAATTGGAAGGTTACTGGGCAGGCAAAATACGGCGATGACATCAGGCTCCCCGGAGAGGTGATTGGCAGAATACTAAGAAGTCCTCATCATTATGCCAGGGTTCTATCGATTGATATCAGTAAGGCACTGGAATTACCAGGGGTTCTGGGAATTGCTACTGGAGATGACGCTCCCAGTAAGTTCGGAGTTCTTCCCGTGACTAAAGATGAGCATGCGATGGCTGTAGAGAAAGTAAGACATGTTGGCGATTTGGTGGCGTGTGTTGCAGCAATAGACGAGGCCACTGCAAGAGAGGCATGTAGGTTGATTGAAGTGGAGTACGAAATTTTGGATTCTATTCATGACATTAAGATGGGCCTGGAAAATTCCGAGAATCCAATTCATGACAGAGGCAAATACCACATCGGAGAGTCGAATGTTCAGAAAAGAGTTTTCCAGCAGTTCGGGAATATTTCGGAAATGAAAGACAACTCAGTGGCCTCTCATGAATCTGACTGGACATTCACGGGAGTGAATCATGGATTCACAGAGCCTCATGCCGTTGTAGCTCATTGGGACCCCTCAGGAAGATTGACCCTCTACACACCTCAGCAGGTGCCACACTACTTGCATAGAGCTCTTGCTGATGTCCTAGACATCCCTATGCATCAGATAAATGTGTACAGGACATTTGTTGGAGGTGGATTTGGGGGGAAGTCGGATCCATTCCCACATGAGATGTGTGCAGCCATACTCGCTCGAAAAATCGGAAGGCCTGTCAGAATTAATTTCGATAGAGAAGAGGTTTTCTGGGTTAACAGAGGCAGACATCCATCTAAAATTTCAATGTCATTACATGCTGATTCCGAAGGTAGACTGTGTGGCATCGAGACGGATGCTTTGATTGATGGTGGCGCGTTTGCTTCATTCGGCCATGTGACTACCTACTACAACGGGGTTCTACATACCGCTCCCTATGAGATCGGGGCTTTCCACTACACTGGCGCAAGGGTGTGGACTAACAAGCCGGCTAGTGGGGCCATGAGAGGGCATGGCGCTGTCAATTCCCGATGTGCCGTAGAAACTGGAATAGATGATTTAGCGGAAAAGCTAGGCGTGGACCCGATTGACTTCAGGCTCGCAAATTTGCTCCCCCCTCATAGCGCTACAATTACCGGATTTAGAGTTACTAGTATTGGCATGAGAGAGTGTCTTGAGAGAGTGAAGAAGGAGTCTGGCTGGGATGAAAAATTCAGAAAAATGCCCCTTGGCAAAGGAATCGGAATAGGTTGTGGATTCTTCATCTCTGGGAGCGGCCTTCCTATTCACTGGGACCCCAACAAATTCCCTCACGCAACTGTGCATCTCAAGATTGACATGGATGGGGGAGTTACTGTCCATACTGGCGCTGCAGACATAGGCCAAGGATCCGATACCGTTGTAGCTCAATCAGTTGCAGAAGTTTTGGGGCTTCCTCTCGACATGATCAGAGTAAGGAGTAGAGAGAGTGATACGTCCCCCGTGGATCTCGGTTCTTACTCATCTAGAGTTACTTTCATGAATGCCAATGCAGCAATATCTGCTGCAATGGAGATAAGAAGTGAGCTATTGGAGGCTACCCGAGAAATCACCGGTGCAAAGATTGAGTCACTAGTGATTGGGGATCGTCGAATCTTCAACAAGCGTGACCCTGCAGTGGGAGTTTCATACCTAGAGGCCCTACACAAGGCACAAGAGGACAGGGGCGCTCTAGTTTCTTCTGGTTCATATCGAACTCCCCCGATGGGAAGGGCGCACAAGGGCGCTGCTGCTGGGCTTGCTCCAGCATATTCATTTTCAGCCTACGTGGCCGAGGTTGAAGTTGACATTGAAACTGGTCAAACCAAAGTAGAGAAGGTTTGGGCGGCACATGACTGTGGTAAGGCGCTCAATCCATTGGCTGTTGAGGGGCAAATAATAGGCTCGTGCCACATGGGGATGGGACAGGTACTCAGTGAGGAAATGAAGTATGGAAGAACTGGCCATCTCCTAAATCCTGATTTCTTAGATTACAAAATACCGACAGTTCATGAGATGCCTGAGGTAATGCCAATTATCGTCGAGTCCAATGATCCCGAAGGACCATTCGGAGCTAAGGAAGCCGGAGAGGGGCCCCTACTCCCAATACTCCCCGCTGTAGTGAACGCCGTATACGATGCTATTGGCGTAAGGGTTAGTGAGCTTCCAATTACGCCTGACAGACTGTACAAGGGTATTGAAAGAAGGTGCAGGTCAGAGGGCATTGGAGACCCGTTGGACCTCGCTCCTCCCAGACTTGAGCTATCCGACCTCCAAGAAACCCTAGAAGGGAGGTCGGTTGAACACTCAGTTAGAGATAAAGAAAGACGTCATACTGATGAGCCAAGTCCATATCACAATGGAGCACTTTTTGGGCTGGATCCCGAGGTTCCCGGAGACGAGCAAGACTCAAGATGGGCCGCTGTCGTAATACCTCCAGAGGGGTATCTGGAAAATCCAGGGTTAGCAGGGAGCGCTTGGAAACATGCAGAGAGGAGACATAGGGAGGATTCGGAATGAGGATGCCCCCGTTTAACTTACACACTCCAAGTACTCTGGATGATGCTCTATCCAAGGCCTCTGAATTATCATTAGCAGGGAAGAAGTTTGACTGGATTTCAGGAGGAACAGATCTTATTCCGAATTACAAATGGCACATCAATACAAAGAAGGATGTCATATCACTTTCTGGAATTGAAGAACTGTATGAAATGGGGCCGCTCAGGATAGGAGCGATGGTGAGTCTTCAGGAGATAGTTGAGTCGGATTCGATTCATCCGTTGATTTCTCAGGCAGCCAGTAAGGTAGCCAGTGTAATGATTCGGAGGTCAGCTACATTAGGAGGGAATATTTGTCTCGATACAAGGTGCTTCTGGTTTAATCAAACAGAGGAATGGAGGGAGTCGATAGATTGGTGTCATAAATGCGATTGTGGAACTGGGGCAGACTGCAGAGTAATTCCTAATCAGAATGATCTTTGTGTGGCAACTTATCAGGCTGATTTAGCTCCTGTACTGATGTGCCTTGGAGCAATAATTCATCTGTCGTCTCCTGAAGAATCAAGATCAATGCCGATAAGTGAATTCTTCAGACTTGACGGAATGACAAGGAATGTCCTAAACGAGGGAGAGATAGTCACGCATATCACATTCCCCGATGACCTATTCGAATGGGAGGGCGATTATCAAAAACTTCGACAGAGAGAAAGTTGGGATTTTCCAGAGGCGGGAGTTGCGGTTACTTGGAAGAAAAATGGCAACCACTTGGAGGATTTGCGTGTTGCTACTACGGGTTTGGAGTCCATACCTGTACTACATCAAGAGCAGGCAGAGGACGCATTGGATGGATGGGCAGGCAGAGAGAGTGTGGCAAATCTATCTGAGTCGGTAAGAAAATCGGTGAAACCGGTACTGAATACCTGGTATCCTCCTTCATACCGGAAGAAAATGGTCAAAGTTCTAACCAGAAGAGCATGCAGTGCCTTACTGGAGGACTGAGTTTGAGGTTTGGGGTTATTCTCTCTTCTATCATTTTTCTTTGTCTATTTTCCCCGATTGGCACCTCCCAACAGCCAGAACCTCCGGGTTGGGACCTAGGAATTGAGTATCCTCTGGAGGATGAAGACAATCCATTCAAATTGAGTTCCTCGGGATTCGTTACTGTCACCTTTTTCGTTTCAAACAATGAGCTTCTCCCTATTACAGTAGAGTTTGACTACGACATTCCCTTTGATGGAGCATTTGATGGTCCCGAATCAGAAACCATAGGTGCAGGAAATAACAAAACATTCTCCCTATCAATATCCGGTATTGACGTCAGAGATAATCCAGCAGAAACTACTGAAGAATTCAGCATCACCGCACTCTTGGTGTCAAGGGGTTCGGTACCTCAGCCAATTCCTGACTCTAGAACCGGTACGGGAGAGCTGATCATTCCAACCATATATGACTTGGAGGTCAGGATTTCAGAACCTGTAGGGCCAATGAATTCTGGTTCTGAAATGACCCTTACCGTATATGTAGAGAACCTTGGTAATGTAATGGACAGGGTAGGTTCAGTTGAAGTGAGCGATAACTGCCCATTACTTACAGTCAGTAACGATCTTGATACCACTAAAGACATAGTGGCAGGTAACATATACAGTTCCCCCATCGTTATCGCCGCATCACAGAGTCACCCCCAGAGAAACTGCGACGTAGAGGTCATGATCTCATCGAATGGTGCCACGAACTCCGGAGGGTCAGAGTTCGCCGAGGACAGTGTTAGAGTTTCTATTGAGCCCCCTCCTGTAAATCAGGAATCCCCAGATGATCCGGGAGATGAAGATGAGGTGATCGATGAGGTTGTAAGCTCGAATCTACCTAATACGGGTATTTTTCTGACAGTTCTTGTCATTCTCTTTTCCGCATCTAAGAAGACAAATAGGCGACTCTAGTACGTTTCACTTCGCGTATCTAAATCATTACACTGAGTTAATATCGAGCAATAAAAGTGTTTTTTTTTGCCGAAGCATATAATTGGGCAATCGCACTCCGCACAGCACCGTAGGTGCTAGATTGAACCTATGTTAGGATGTTGATTCCCTTGGATAACAATGACGGTGGTCGGGAATTCGGCACATACGTCACATGGTCCCTGGGGGTCACGACTGCATTACTTCTCATTCTCCCGATGCTTTTCGTTGTAGGGAAGGCTACCCATTACTCGGCTTATTCGAGTGA
>Ga0066865_10000011_pt1 | contig 40412 bp, 38 predicted proteins | sample ETN01SmetaG_2_FD_66433 | JGI IMG/M metagenome (GOLD analysis project Ga0066865, IMG submission 66433) | Marine microbial and viral communities from oxygen minimum zone, Eastern Pacific Ocean - ETNP2014F12-01SV265 | ecosystem: Environmental > Aquatic > Marine > Oceanic ...
GGCATATCACCCCTAAGAGCTACGATGTGTTTAACTCCTATTTTTTTATAATCTTCAGTAATTAGCTTTATTTCATCTTTTGATGAATTTACACATGTCAAATGAGCTGCAGGCTTAAGATTTGTTTCTTCGATTATTTTTTTTACACAATTATGCGTTCTATTTCGTGTAGTTCCCCCAGCCCCGTATGTCACCGATACAAAATTAGGTTTAAGGGGTTCGAGTAGTTTAATCGAGTCCCATAATACTATTTCTGCCTGACTAGTGCTTGGCGGAAAAAATTCAAAAGAAATATCCATAATCGGAAATATTAATACACTATGAATTAAAATAGAATTTAATAATTATCTTAGATGGTGCCCAGGGGCGGATTTGAACCACCGACACAAGGATTTTCAGTCCTCTGCTCTACCAACTGAGCTACCTGGGCGTTTTAAAAATTGAATGTTGCAATATAAACTTTTCGGCACCTTTTTCACAACCCTAAAATTTAATTATTAGCTTTATCATCGTCATTAATATTTATTTGGTATTTCTCACCAAGCCATCTATTTAAGTCTATTTGTGAGCAGCGCTTTGAACAAAATGGGATATATTCTGGTTTAGAGGAATTATTACAAATTGGACAATTTTCGGATTTCATAAGTACCTCTACTTATGTCTATAGGTTATTCGACCTTTTGTTAGATCATAAGGAGTCATTTCAACTGTTACTTGATCACCTGCTAGAACTCTAATTCTGTTTTTTCTCATTTTACCAGCAGTATGAGCTATAATTTCATGATCATTTTCTAATTTAACCTTGAAAGTTGCGTTGGGTAGTAATTCAGTTACAACGCCCGGAAATTCTAGTAATTCTTCTTTAGCCAATTTTTCTCCTTTAATTGTTATATCAAACAATCTTTTATAGTCAAATTTCTGTTTTTAAATATATAAAGAATATAAAAGGGTAAACATTCTCCTAGAAGTATTGTGATCTATATTAAAATTATTCTCAGTAATTTTAATTAATTGATCCGCACCTTCATTGTGAATGTTTCTTCGATTTTTTTCAATTTCTTCGATTTTATCTATTGAGCCTTGTTTAATAGAGTTGAAATATAAATTGCATGCAGAATGATAAACTTTAACTGTCTTTTTTAATGAATTAATTGGAATTCTATGATTTTTGGAGTATGAATTATCATCATTACTTATTTGCAATATCAAAATATTATCAATAATTTCTATTTCAATATTATATGGTCCTAAATTATTATCCTCATTGGTTGAAAATGAATTTTCGTTAATCAGATCATGAATAGCCGCCTGCCTTTCATAAGAAATAAATTCAGGAACTTCTTCTCTTTCGTCGTATTTTAAGTTTATTTTCTTAATATAATTCTTATTTTTGAACGACATTTATTAATCTTTTATTCTAATTTTAATAGAATTTGCATGAGCATCAAGGCCTTCACAATCAGCCAATAAAATTGCTGATGGACCAAGGTTATTTAATGTTTTTTTGGAGCTTGATATCGTTGATTGGCGCCTTAAGAAATTAAAAACAGATAGACCAGATTGTCTTTTAGCCATACCGTTAGTAGGTAAAACATGGCTTGGACCAATTATATAATCTCCCATAGATTCCGGCGTCCACTCATCTGAAAAAATAACTCCAGCATTAGTGATCTTTTTTTCGATATATCCATTTTCTTTACATAAAAGTGATAAATGTTCTGGAGCTATATCGTTAATAATGCCAATTGCATCCTTAATATTTTTTACAAGAATTCCATAACCATTATCAGCAATGCTTTTTTTGACTATATCCTTTCTTTTAAGCGCCTCTGTTTGTACTGCTAATTCTTTATTAACATCTTCTAGAAAGTTCTCACAATCAGTAATTAAAATAGCTTGTGCGGAAATATCATGTTCTGCCTGAGATAAAAGATCCGCAGCAACCCAATCTGCTCTGTTATCTTTATCTGCTAAAATTAATATCTCGCTTGGTCCGGCCAGCATATCGATATTAATACTTGAAAGAGCTTGTTTTTTTGCCTCAGCTACCCATTTATTTCCAGGGCCAATTATTATATCTACATTTTGAACAGTTTCAGTTCCCCATGTTAAGGCAGCTATTGCTTGAGCGCCTCCAATTTTATAAATTTCTTCAATTCCACATAAATCCAAAGTAGCTAAAACAAGCGGATCTATCTCATTATTTGGACAAGGAACTGTGGCATATATTTTTTTAACTCCAGCTACTTGCGCTGGTATCACGCCCATTAATACAGAACTTGGATATGAAGCAGTTCCACCAGGAATATAAATTCCAGCACTATCTAATGGTAACCATTTAGTCTTTATGCTTACATCATCATTATCTTTGTATATTGAATCTTCAGGTAATTGATGTTTGTGAAATGCTTCAATACGATTTTTGGCTAGCGTTATTGCATCGATACTTTCTTTGGAACAATTTTCTTTTGCTGAATTAATATCATCTTTACTGTAACAGATGTTATCTGCAGAACATTCTACATTGTCATATTTTTTTATATATTCAAAAAGACTACTATCGCCATTATTTTTGATAGTTAGCATTATATCTTTAACTTTATTAGTTATATCTTCATCAAAGCTTTTTCTAGAATTTATAATTTCTTTAATGATGATTTGAAAGTTTTCGTCTTTATATTTAAGTAAATTTAACATCACTCATTATTATGATCAGGTTTTTTATTTGTTACCCATGGATCTCCAATATCTGTGAGAAATACTTCTATATTCTCAACCAATAAATTAATAGCTTTATTTCCAGAAAATTCCAAAGTTATTGAACCACTAGGTTTTTTTGTTTCATCAAATTTAATAGCTAAAAGAACAAGAGTTTCATCTTTATCATCTTTATTAATATTTCTAGTTTTTAAATTTTTAACATAATCAAAATGAATAGCAGTTCTTATTCTTTGCTGGTCATTTGACTCGTGGCAAAATCTATTCATTAAAATAGCAAACCTCTTTGATTTTTCGTCATAACCATATTCATGTTCTTTAATTATTGAGTCCTGACATAAGGAAGAAATAATAATTAAATCATCTTCATCAAAAGCTTTTAACTTTAATTCACCGTCCATTATTCACTTATCCTTTTTATTGATGCTCCACAATTATTTAATTTATTTTCTAAATTATAGAATCCTCTATCTAAATGGTAAATCCTACTAATTTTAGTTGTACCTGTAGCAACTAAACCAGCTATTATTAGCGATGCGGATGCTCTTAAATCTGTAGCCATAACATTTGCTCCGTTTAGCCTTCTAACGCCTTTTATAATTGCTCTATCTTTATCCAATTTAATATTAGCGCCCATTCTTACAAGTTCCTGTACATGCATAAACCGATTTTCAAAAATATTTTCTTTAATTTCTGACTTTCCATTTGAAATTGTCATTAACGCCATGATTTGTGCCTGCAAATCTGTTGGAAACCCTGGATAGGGGCTAGTTTTAATATTAGCTGCATAAATTTTATTATGTTTTTTTTCAATTGATATTGAATTTTTTGACTTATTAATAATTGATCCTGTTTTTTCTAATATATTAAAAAGTAATTTATTTTCTTCATAATTTGTATTTTCTAATTTTACTTTTCCTCCGGTTGCAGAAACTGCTATTGCAAAAGTTCCTGTTTCAATTCGATCTGAGGGTATAATTTCAGTAACGCCATTTAGTTTTTTAACGCCTTCTATTATTATTTTCTTTGATCCTAATCCTTTTATTTTGGCACCCATTTTATTTAACAACAATCCAAGATGGATTACTTCAGGCTCACATGATGCATTAGATAACTTAGATGTGCCATTTGCTAAACATGCAAGCATAAGAAAAAAATGTGTACAACCAACGGATTTTTTTTCTAATTTAAAATTTAATCCTTTAATCGGGCCTTCTCTTTTTGCAACAATATAACCATTATTTATTGTATAATTGATATTCATCTCTTTCAGGATTTTTAAATAAAGATCTATTGGCCTTGTCCCAATCGCACAACCCCCAGGCAAAGAAACCTCAGCATAGCCACTTTTTGCTAATAGAGGTGCAAGAACCCAAAAACTTGCTCTCATTTTTTTAACTAAATCATAAGATGCTTTATGATTAATTATTTCTTTAGTATGAAGATTAAGACTGTTTTTGATATACACTGCGTTGGTACCTAAAGATTTCAGGATAGATATAAGTGTTTTTACATCTGATAACATAGGTATGTTGTTCAAGATCATTTTTTCATCTGTCATTAATGATGCTATCATCATCGGCAAACACGCATTCTTTGAACCAGAAATAGGAATATCACCTATAAGTTTCTTTCCGCCATTTATAATTAGTGAGTCCATTTATTTATTATGATTTAATTTATTTTTTTTTATTTGTTGTTTTCTTCTTTTTAAGTTTTTTCTTAAAGCTTCATTCAATTTTTCTTTTTTTTCAAAGGATTTATTTTTCATTAAATATTCTCTATAAGTTTAGATTCTTAATATATAAGAAATATTATATTAAAAAATTATAATTAATAATGTTTCATTTTGCCCACGTAGCTCAGGGGTAGAGCACTCCCTTGGTAAGGGAGAGGCCAAGAGTTCAATTCTCTTCGTGGGCACCATTCAAATTAATTATAAGATAAATAAGTAAAAACAATAACTTATGATGATTTATTTTATAAATAATTTTTTAGTACTGATTCGTATCATAGGATTATAATTTACTTATATATTTTATAATATTATTACAATATTTGGTAATTAAAATGAAAAAGTAATAAAAATACTATATCTAGTATTATTTTTATAAAATAGTCTACAAATTGTACTTTTACTTAATTAATAGCTTAATTCTGCCATTTTAAAACAATAGTAATTCAAATATGGCAAAAATTTGGCAAAAATATGATTGTTTAGTTGACAATATCAGTAGAAAAATATGGAATCATAAGCAAGTGAAGATTCGGAGGGATCCCACTAATTAATGCAAAAGGAGGATTAACATGCTTAATTCAGCTAAAAACTTTTTACGTGAAGTTGTTCAACTAGGACTTTTATTAATTGCTGTAGCAGTTGTGCTACAAGTTATTTTCGGTAGTGCTGTACCTTTCGTAGGTGGAGATATCGTTGGTAACCTTACTGGTATTATTACTAGTTTAGGTGACGGAGGACTTGTTGGATTAATTTCTGTAGGAATTATCCTATATCTTCTTGATCGTGCGTAATTAATTACCACATCAATTAAATTAAAGGGAGACATTGAAAAATGTCTCCCTTTTTTTATTTTTAGTGTAAGATTATTATGTGACTAGGAGGTTAGAAATGTCAGAATCAGGTAGTTGTTTATGTGGAAGTGTCAATTTAGAGTATAAGTCTGAACCTAATTTTTTTCTTTTATGCCATTGTACAGATTGTCAAAAAGCTACAGGTAGCCCTGTTGCCTCAATTATTGGCGTTCCAGAAAATGATTTTATAATTAGCGGGGAAGTGAATAGCTATAAATGTGAGGCTGGTGTTACAAGGTCTTTTTGTATAAATTGTGGCTCACAAATCTATAGTACTGCAGAAGGTGCGCCCGGTTTAATTTTAATTAAGACTGGCGTTCTTGATAAACAGCCTAGTATTGATCCAACTATGGTTTGTTGGACAGATAGTAAACCTAATTGGCTTGAGATTAAACATCCAGATATAAAGTTTGAAAAAAACCCAGGTTAGTAATCCGAACTTTTCAATTTTATTAAACTTAAATTATGAAAAATCTAACAAAACCTATTCTAATTTCGTATGGCGCTCTTGCAGTTCCGCTTGCTGCCCTAGGCTTACCATTAACAGTATATCTTCCGCCATTTTATGAAGGCCCAATAGGTTTAAGCGTTGGTACAGTAGGTATTATTTTTATGATCGCTCGTTTTTGGGATATTTTTACAGACCCTTTAATGGGTGCTTTAGTTGATAGATACCCAAGCAAATGGGGTAGAAGAAAACATTGGATAGTTATAGGTATTCCAATATTAATGTTAGCTTCTTGGTATGTTTTCATTCCTTCTGAAGGTGAAAAAACACCAATATACTTAGCTTTTTGGTTGTTTATCCTGTATTTAGCTTACACATTTGTTGTCCTTACTCAACAGGCCTGGGGAGTAGATCTTACTTCAAAATATAATGAAAGATCTCAGGTTTATGGTTGGAGAGAGATTGGTTCGATTTTTGGTATGATGTCGGTGCTTGCTTTTCCTGCTGTACTTGAAATATTTGGTTATGACTTTCGAACTATGATTGCAGGGATGGGATATTTTCTTTTAGTAGCATTCCCGCTGACTGCATTAATAAGTCTTATTATTATTCCAGATGATAAAGGTTCAAAAGGAACTTATTTTCCGAAGTTTTTTGATATAAAAAAAATTATAAAGAATAATAACCCTTTGAAAAGAGTTTTGATGGCGGAAATGTTATGCAGTACTGCATCATCAATCTCTGGATCTACATTTATATATCTTGCAATACATGTTTTTGAAATGGGTGATATTTCAAGCAGAATATTATTTGTTTATTTTTTTGCTGGCTTATTAGCTATGCCTTTATGGATGTTTCTCTCTTACAAAATTGGTAAACATAAGGTTCTCTTTATTTCGGCATTATTATGCTCAGTAATCTTATCGACTTATATTCCCCTATATTATCTTATAGATATTTCTGAGGCTTTTTGGTTAGTTCTTTTTTTAACAACATTGTTTGGTGTTGGTTATGGCGCTCCATTTACTTTAACTAGGGCAATGATGGCCGATATTGTTGATGCAGATGAACTTAGAAGTGGTGAAAAAAGGCCAGCATTATTTTTTGCGGTTTTAACAACATTATCAAAATTTGGAAGTGCTCTAGCAGTTGGTATGGTTTATCTTTATCTTGAGTCAACTGGTTTTGGTTCTGGAAAAGAAGTTACCGAATCTATTAAAGAGTCTTTAGTATTTGCTTTTGCATTTTTCCCGATGTTATTTTATTTTTTAGCTTCATTAGTTTGTATAGGTTATGAATTAACGCCTGAGAAACATAAAGATATTCAATTAGAGCTAGAAAAAAGAAGCTAATTAATATTTAATTAATATAGATAATTCATGAATTGGAGGATTAAGATGGGACCATTAGAAGGAATTAAAATTGTCGATATATCAACTATCGTTTCAGGACCTTTAGCAGCTTCTATGCTTGGTGATCAAGGTGCTGAGGTAATAAAAATTGAACCTCCATATAGAGGAGAAAATGCTAGAGTTATGGGTCCTATAAAGGAAGGGAGTGGAGCCTTATTTGCTGTAGTAAATAGATCTAAAAGAAGTTTAGCAATGGATTTAAAACAAGAGGAATCAAAAAAAATAATCTACAAATTAATTGAGTCTGCAGATGTTATAATTGATAATTTTCGACCAGGAGCATTAGAAAGATTGGGCTTAGATTACGAAACAATAAATAAATACAATCCAAGAATTATTCAGATGTCTATAACAGGATATGGTGAGACAGGGCCCTATTCCAAAAGGAGAGTTTATGATCCACTTATACAAGCAACTGCCGGGGTTTGTGATGCCCAGTCAATAGATGGTCAGCCTAAATATATGAAAACTCTAATGTGCGATAAGATAACTTCGCTTACTGCTGCTCAAGCTATGACAGCAGCTTTATATAAAAGGGAAAAAACTAACCAGGGTCAAAGAGTTACATTGTCAATGCTTGATACAGCTCTTTACTTTATGTGGTCGGACTCAATGTATAATTATTCTTGGCATGGAGATGATTGGGCTCCTATGCCAAACATTGCAGATTTTTATGAACCAGTTAAAACAAAGGATGGTCATATTGCATTAGTTGCAATTAATGATAGTGAATTTGCTGGCGTACTTAAAGCTATTGGAAAAGAAGATCTTTTAGAGGATGAAAGATTTTCTACAACCGAAAATAGATTAATGAATGTAATGGAAATGCAAGAAATTTTATTAAATGCATATTCTGAATTTACGTCTGATGAGCTTGTTAAAAGAATGGAAGAAAACGATGTTCCAGCAGCTAAAATTAATAAAAGAGAAGAAATATTTTCTGATCCTCAAGTTATTAACAATAATTCTGTAATTAATACAAAAAAAGATGGCGAGGATCTTCTAAAAGGGCCTAAGCCTCCCGCTAATTTTTTAGATAATCAATGTGAAGAACCAAAATTTATGCCAGCACTTGGTCAGCATTCTTCAGAGATATTGAAAGAATATGGATTTTCTGATGATGAGATAAATAATTTAATAGATAATCAAATTGTTCAGGGTGAAAAAATTGACTAGTTTACGAAGCAAATTTTGGTCACTGATTATAAGTAAGTTAATTATGAAGGTTGGTGAAATAAAAGATCCAGATGATATCAGAAGAGATATGAGCGGCGATAAGCTATCCTTTTTAAGAGATAAATGGAAAAGAGAGACATATATTGATTATACAAACTATTTTATTGATCATCTTGAAATCCTTGAGTTAAGAAATAAAAAAGTTAAATCCAACAAGACACTTCTTTATCTTCATGGAGGTGGTTATGTTGCATGTGGACCTGAAACACATGGTGCGCTCATAACTCAGCTTTCTCTAATAACAAATTCTCATGTTATATTTCCTATTTATAGACTTGCTCCTGAGAATCCCTTTCCTGCTGCAATTGAAGATGCCTTGATAACATATAAGGATCTTCTTGAAAAAGGTATCAGTCCTAATGAAATATTTATTGCTGGAGATTCGGCTGGCGGAGGTTTAACTTTAGCTCTATTACAAAAAATAAGGTCAGAAGAATTAGCAATGCCATCATGTGCAATTGTTATTTCACCTTGGACAGATTTAACTTTAAGCGGTGATTCAATTCATGAAAGAGGTCATAGAGACCCAATGATAAAACCAGGACCTGCTATGCAAGTTACTGTTGATGCTTATTGTGGAGGTGAAGATGTAAATAACCCGCTTATTTCCCCTTTATTCGCCGATTACAATGATATGCCTCCAATTCAAATCCAAGTAGCTTCTGAAGAAACAATTTATGATGATAGTTCTAGATTATATGAAAAATTAAAAGAACAGAATCCAGATAAAGTTGAATTTATTGAGTGGAAAGGCTTGTTCCATGTTTTTCAAGCATTTTGCTCAGGTTGGCTTGCAATTCCAGAGGCTAAAAAATCTATTAAATCTATTGCTAAATTTGTTGATTTATATATTTAACCAACAGTTTTTTTCATACTCTTACAAGCTAGGTCAACGGCTTTTTGTGAACTCTTAAAAATTGTTGCCCATGAAAAAAAAGCATGAACCGTATCATCATATTCTACATGCTCAACTTCATTTCCATTCTCTTTTAATTTTTCTGCATAAGCCCTTCCTTCATCTCGTAGGGGATCCGCTGCAACGGTAATTATATATGAAGGTGGAAGATTTGACAGATCTTCAGTTAATATGGGAGATACTCGCCAATCTTTTCTTGATTCATCATTAGGTAGATAGTGATCATAAAACCAATCCATACTGCTTTTTTCTAAAAGATAACCTTTTGAATTTTCATCATAAGAAGGGTAATGAGAAGAGGCATCTGTAGTTGGATAAATTAAAAGTTGATAGGCAAGATTAATATCTTTTTTATCTCTTGCCATGATAGCTACTACCGTAGCTAAATTTGCACCGGCACTATCACCTGCCACAACTATTTTATCTTTATCAACTAGCAAATCTTCATGATTTTTATTTATAAAATCGAGAGCAGAAAAACAATCTTCCACTGGAACTGGAAATTTGAATTCTGGGGCTAATCTATATTCAACTGAAAAAACTCTGTAACCAGATTTATTAGCCATATATCTGCATAATGCATCTGAACCCTGCCTAGAACCAACAACCCAACCACCGCCATGAAAATAAACTATTGTAGGTAAAGGCTTATCTTTTGGAGCGTTTAAAGGTGTATAATTATATATCGGTATAGGGCCAAATGGTCCATCGGCACCAATTTCAACAACTAGCTCTACTTCAGGACTTGGCATTTCCATAAGATTCATTTTCCTTGCTTCAATAGGGGTCAGTGTTTCTATTTGAAGACCTCCTAATGCCTTAAGATCATCTAGAAATTTAGCTACTTCATCATTAAATTTGTATTTTACCATTATTTCCCCCCAGGCATTCTTATGTTATCAACAATTTCATAAACTTCAATTGGAGGTGGCTTTGAAATTGAAGAAATTATAATAGCGATCATAAAATTAATTATCATTCCTATAACACCAATTCCTTCAGGTGAAATTCCAAATAACCAATATTCGGATGTATTGTATTCTGGAGAAATGAACTTAAAAAATATTATATAAGTTGCCGTGAAAATAAGTCCTGATAACATCCCACATATTGCCCCATATTTATTCATTCTTTTTGAAAAAATTCCCATTACTATTGCTGGAAATATTGAAGCAGCAGCCAAACCAAAAGCAAAAGCAACAACCTGGGCAACAAAAGCAGGTGGATAAATACCAAAGATACCGGCAATTAGTATAGCTGTAGCTGCAGATAACCGAGCTAAAAATAATTCCTGTTTTTCGGTAATTGATGGTTTAAGAGTTTTTTTCATTAAGTCATGACTTACTGCTGATGAAATTACTAATAATAATCCTGCGGCTGTCGATAGTGCAGCCGCAAGAGCGCCAGCTGCAACAAGAGCGATTACCCAATTAGGTAATCTTGCAATTTCCGGATTTGCTAATACCATTATATCTCTATCAATATATATTTCGTTTCCATTTTCTGTTGGTTTATTAAGAACTAACCTTTGATTATATTTTCCTCGCTCAGAAGAAAATTGCGGCTTTGTCTTTTCTAGTGCATTCCCAGATCTATACTGAATAACTCCATCTTCATTTTTATCTATCCAAGAAATTAATCCTATATCTTCCCAATTTTTGAACCAACCTGGGGTTTCAGTATAGGATGTATTATCTATTGTATTGATGAAGTTTAATCTTGCAAATGAAGATACTGCTGGTGCTGTCAAATACAATATTGCTATGAAAAGTAAAGCCCATCCAGCAGATGTTCTAGCATCTCTAACTCTTGGCACTGTAAAAAATCTTACAATTACATGAGGAAGTCCAGCTGTTCCAATCATTAATGCCGCGGTTATACAAAAAATATCAATTTTTGACTTACTAAAATCTGTATAAGAATTAAAGCCAATATCATTAAGAACTAAGTTTAGCTTATCTAATAAATATATTTCTTCAGTTACAAGTTTAGAACCAAACCCTAACTGCGGTATTGGATTGCCAGTCATCAATATAGAAATAAAGATTGCTGGTACCATATAAGCGAAAATTAAAACACAGTATTGAGCGACTTGAGTATAGGTAATTCCTTTCATCCCACCTAAAACAGCATAAATAAAAACAATTGCCATGCCTATTATAACACCTGTGTTAATATCTACTTCTAGGAACCTAGAAAAAACAATTCCAACACCTCTCATTTGACCAGCAATATATGTAAAGGAAATAAATATTAAACATATTACTGCTACTAATCTTGCTATATTTGAGTAATATCTATCACCGATAAAGTCAGGAACAGTAAATTTACCAAATTTTCTAAGATAGGGCGCCAGTAAAAGTGCTAGTAATACATAACCACCTGTCCACCCCATCAGATATACAGAACCATCTCTACCCATAAATGAAATAATTCCTGCCATAGAAATAAATGATGCTGCTGACATCCAATCTGCAGCAGTAGCCATTCCATTTGCTATAGGATGAACTCCTCCTCCAGCAATATAAAATTCACCAGTTGAAGAAGCTTTAGACCATAGTGCAATTCCGATATATAAAGCGAATGCTGCGCCGACTATTATGTATGTTAAAATTTGTACATCCATTTTTAGTCATCACTTGCTTCAAAGTTTTTGTCTAGTTTATTCATTAGAAAACAATAAATAACTATTATGATTACAAAGATAATTATTGATCCTTGTTGAGCAAACCAAAAACCGAGTGGGAAGCCACCGATTTTTATTTTATCAAGAAGATCTGAGAAAATAATACCGGCACCAAAAGAACAAACGAACCAAATAAAAAGTAACACAGAAACAATTCTAAGGTTTGCTTTCCAATAGGCATATTTATTAATTTTTTCTTTATTCATTTTTAATCACGAAATTACATATGGTAACAAGAAAACTGAAATTAATGCAATGATGATGATTCCGATTATATTTAAAACAACACCACTTACCATCATTGACCTAATGCTTATGAAGCCAGAGCCATAAACTATTAAATTTGGAGGAGTGGCAACTGGAAGCATAAAAGCGCAACTTGCAGCTAATGTAATTGATGCGCCAAACATTATGGGGTCCTCACCTAATCCAATTGCTAACGCTGCAATAACAGGAAGAAAAACACTTGTGGTCGCAATATTTGATGTCAATTCAGTTAGAAAAACAATTAAAGTTACAGAAGCAAAAATTAGAACAATAAGCCCTAGCGCTCCAAAAGGTTCTAAACCATTTCCTAGCCATGCAGCTAAACCTGTTGACGCAACGGCATTTGCAAGACTTAAACCGCCGCCAAACAAAATCAAAAGATTCCATGGAACTTTTTGTGCTGTATCCCAGTCCATTAATTTTCCATTTTTACTTCCATCTGAAATAAGAAACAAGCTTATTGCAGATATCATAGCTATAACATGATCAGTCAAATTACTAAGGAAAGGAATTAGTTGAAGTAAATCTCTGAGCATCCATGACAATGCGGTTATTGTAAAAATAATTGCCACTCTTTTTTCAGGAACTGTCATCGGGCCTAATTTTTTGTACTGCGATTGAAGATGCATTGCGGTCTCATCACCTTTCAAAAAGTCAGTTGAATAAACTATCTTTGATAATGCTAACCAAGATAGAGGGAGAAGAAAAATTACAACAGGTAGGCCAATTGTCATCCATTCTCTAAAGCTTATTTCAATTCCATAATTAGTTTCAATAAAGCTTGCAAAAATAGCGTTTGGAGCAGTTCCAACTAAAGTTGCCATTCCACCAATGCTTGCTGCATGTGCAATACCTAAAAGTAAAGCCTTAGCAAAGTCAGAGTTTTGTTCTTTAATTTGATTTTGTTCATTTATTATATGCGCAACAGAAATACCTATAGGAAGCAACATTAATGTTGTTGAAGTATTCATCATCCACATTGACAAAAAAGCACTAACAAACATAAAACCTGCAATCAAACTTGGACCACTTTTTCCAGCAAAACGCAGAATATTTAAAGCAATACGCTCATGTAGATTTGATTTTTGAATACTAAGAGCAAGAATAAATCCTCCTAAAAATAAGAAAATATTTTTATTTGCATATGGTATTGCCGTTTCGGCAAATGTTGAAATTCCAAGTAAGGGAAAAAACACTAACGGAAATAAAGCTGTTACAAATAAAGGAATAGCTTCTGAAGCCCATAAAACTGCAATTAAAACTCCAACAGCTGCCACATACCATGCCTCGTAACTTAAACCACTTGGTTTGGGCGAGATGATTATAATTGAAAACAATATCAAACCAACCAACAGGCCATTATTTATATTTGAAAAAATATTTTTCATTTTTCTAACTTTTATTAAATAATTTATTCACAAATTTTAAATTATAAAAGAATAGTATTTAATTTATTTTTATGATTTATTTCAATTTGTATTTTTATATATCGGGGAAAATTTATGGGAAATCAAATAATCAATAAAATGTTAAAGCTTAAATCAAGACCTATGATGGATGAAGTTTCTTCAGAAAACTTTGAGCTTGTCGAAGAAGAGGTTAGGGATATTGAGGATGGAGAAATCTTAGTTAAAAATTTATATTTGTCCTTTGATCCTACTCAAAGAGGTTGGTTAAATGATGTGCCTTCATATATACCGCCAGTTCAAATTGGTGAGGTTATGAGAGCGGGTTCTGTAGGAAGAGTGGTAGAGTCTAAAAATCAAAATTTTTCTGAAGACGATATTGTTCAAGGATCTTTTGGATGGCAAGAATACGCCATTTCAGGTGAAGGAGCAGGTTTTATGCCTCCACAAAAGCTTCCCGAAGGTATTTCTCCAACATCAGCTTTAAGTATCTATGGAATTACTGGCTTAACTGCTTATTTTGGTATGCTTGATATTGGAAAGCCTGTAGAAAATGACACTGTTCTTATTTCTGGTGCAGCTGGCGCTACAGGTTCAGTTGCAGGTCAAATAGCAAGAATAAAAGGTGCAAGTAATATTATAGGTATTGCTGGTGGTCCTGAAAAATGTAAATGGGTTGTTGAAGAGGCTGGCTTTGATAGCTGTATAGATTATAAAAGTGAAGATGTTGCGGCAAGAATTACAGAATTAGCTCCAAAGGGACTTAATATATATTTTGATAATGTAGGAGGCCCAATTCTTGAGTATGCATTAGGGAATATTGCACAAAAAGCAAGGGTAGTTATGTGTGGTGGAATCTCTTCAGGATATACAATGGAAAGATTAGCAGCAGGTCCATCTACAATTTTCAATTTAATTATTCAAAGAGGAAAAATGGAAGGCTTTATAGTTATTGATTATGCCGAACAATTTCCAAACGCAATAATGGAATTAGCAGGTTGGGTTGCTGAAGGAAAAATTACTTATAAAGAAGATATTGCTGAAGGACTGGAAAACTGCCCGGAAACACTAGCTAATTTATTTAAAGGTAAAAATTTCGGTAAGCAATTGCTTAAGCTTTCAGATTAAGTCTTCAGGATAAGTTATTAAAACTTTCTATAGTTGAGTAGAATTCATCCATGGTCTCATTGATGATATCTTTAACAGATTTTTCTTTATCTATTCTACCAGCTACTTGTCCTGTTAAGGCAATAGAAGCTTCCATATCTCCACCAAAATAGAGATCAAGAGCTGTTCCGAATTCTTGCATTGCATTAATATCGTCATTTTTTTCAAGACTATTTGTTTTTTCTGTCCTAAGAGCTCTCAAAGCTGGACTTGAAAATCGATTTAATAAAACAGTAGATTGATCATCAGCAGACAATATTGCCTGTTTCCAATTACTATGAACAGGTGACTCTTTTGATGATACCATTCTTGTGCCCATTTGAATCCCTTGTGCGCCCAAAGAAAAAGCAGCAGCCATTGTTCTTCCATCAACAAATCCACCAGCAGCAATAATTGGAATATTAACTTTGGAACAAACTAAAGGAAGAAGAACCATTGATGCAACCCCATTAGGGCTTTTAAAACCACCTCCTTCAAAACCTTCAACCACTAAACCATCTACACCAGCCTCGATAGCTTTCAATGCCGCAGAAAGTGAAGGAACAACATGAAAAACAGTAAGACCAGCTTCTTTTAGATCGCTACAATATTTATTTGGATCACCTGCAGATGTTGTTACAAATTTAACGCCTTGATCAATAATAAAATTCACTATGTCTGGATCTCGAACAAACGCTTGCGCAATATTTACACCAAAAGGTTTTTGTGTTTTTTCACGCATTAATTTAATTTCTTCTCTTATAGCATCTAACTCACCTGACGATGTTTCAATTATTCCTAATCCTCCGGCTTCAGAAACAGCAGAAGCTAATTGTGATCGAGCAATCCATCCCATAGGCGCTTGGATAATAGGATAATCAATGTTTAATATTTCAGTTAAATTATTTTTAATTGGTTTCATTATCGTATGTTTAAATGTGTATAAAATTTAAATTTTGACATAAATTATGTCAATATTTTATACTTTTTCAATGTTAACAAATATCAGCAATTATCTCCAAAATAAATTTCTCGCTAGAACAAGAAATAAATTAATGATGAATTGGTCAAGCGAATCTTTAATGATTCAGGAAAGGAGAAAAAGAGAAGAAATAAGAATTTCTGAAAATAGACCTCATAAGGTATTTTATTATCATCAGGTTGATGACCCTTATTCTATTTTGGTTTTACCAATATTGGAGAAGATTAAAAAATCTTATCGAATAGATTTGGAGTGTATCTTAGTAGGTAATCCTCCAGGAAAAACTATACCTGAGCCAACTATGTTTCAAATTCATTGTTTAAATGATGTAAGAAATATTGCTAAATGGTATGGACAAGAACGAAAAATTTCAAATTATCCCTCAAAAACTGATATAGATTCAGCTAATAAAATATTGTCAAATTGTACACAAGCTAATTTTATTCAACTAGCCTCTGATATAATGGAATGCTTATGGTTCGAGGATGGAAAGAATATCAATGATGTTACTATTGAGCCTTCTCAATTAAACAAGGAAACAAATTTAGTAATAGAAAAAGGAAATAAATTTCGAAAAGAAAATGGCTATTATAGTAGTTCATCTTTTTATTATGAAGGTGAAAGTTACTGGGGTTTAGACAGATTAAATCATCTTGAGGATAGGTTGATAGACTTGGGCCTTAAGAGTTTGGATACTTATGGATATCTTGCTGATAGAAAAAGCAATATACAAAATTATTCAACCAAGGATAACAGGTTAAATTTGACTATTTACCCATCATTAAACAGCCCATATACATATATATGTTTTCCAAGAATAAGGCACATAATAGATAAGTATCAAATTAATGTAATAACTAAACCAGTTCTTCCTATGCTCATGAGAGGAATGCACATACCTCGATATAAAGGGAAATACATATTAGGTGATGCAGCTAGAGAGGGCAGAATTAATGATATTTATTTCGATAAAATATATTCTCCTTTAGGTAAACCAGCAGAATTGGCTTATTCATTATTTCCTATAATAAATGAGTACAATAAAGGTTTCGCCTATATTGAGAAACTAACTATAGCTTCTTTTCATGATGGCATTAATATTGGCAATACAACATTTCTTAAAAATTTAGTGAATGATTTGAATCTTTCTTGGGACGAAATTAAGAAAGATCTTGGTAAAAAAGAATGGAAGAAAATTTTAGATGAAAATTTGAAAGAAATGTACGATGGAAATTGCTGGGGAGTTCCCTCATTTAAAGTTACAGATGAAAATGACGAAAATCCTTTTTATCAATGGGGTCAAGATAGGATTTGGTTAATTGAAGAAGAAATTATAAAACGATTGAATTAGCCGCCTGTTACTGACATATGTCTCTCTATTTTATGCTTTTTCATTTTTGGTATAATTGAAAATTCATGCTTTTCTGGCTTTATTCTCATAGCAAGATTTATAGCATCATCTAATTTATTATAATCTTTGGATCTCAAAATTGATTTAAAATCAATTTTATCATTTTGACCTAAACACATATACAACATGCCTGTGCAGGTAATTCTTATCCTATTACATGTGCTACAGAAATTATTTGAAAGTGGTGTTATGAATCCAATATGCCTTCCTGTTTCTTCAACCTTATAATAATCTGAAGGACCTGATGTTTTATGTGGTGACTTCTTAAGAGTAAATTTACTTTCTATCTTTCTTTTCATATCATTAATTGAAAAAAATTGATCATAACGATCACTCTCAACATCTCCTAATGGCATAGTTTCAATCAAACTAATATCCATTCCCTTTTTATGTGACCAATTAATTATTTCTGGTATTTCTTCAATATTATTATCCTTAAGAACAACAGTATTTATTTTTAATTTAAAGTTATACTTTCTAGCTAAATCAATACCTCTTAAAACTTTTTTTAGATCTTTTCTTCGAGTAATTTTTTCGAAATTTTGTTCGCTTAATGTATCGAGAGATATATTTATTCTATCAATACCAGATGCTTCTAAATCCCTACTATAATCTTCTAAAAGAGTACCATTTGTTGTTAAGGTGATCTCATCAAGCATATTCATATTTTTGAAATTATTAAGATTATTGATAAATTCTAATATACCTTTTCTAACTAAGGGTTCACCACCTGTAATTCTTATTTTTCGAATACCTCTTGCGATGAAATGTTCACATAATTCAAACATTTCATCGAAAGATAAAATATCTTTCTTTGGCATAAATTTCATTTTTTCTGGCATGCAGTATGTGCATCTTAAATTACATCTATCAGTCACAGATATTCTTAGATAATCAATTTTTCTACCATAATTATCTATTAAAAATTTATCATTATTAGGAATTTTTAGCATAACAAATGTTATAATATAAAAATGTAATAATGTAGGATAAAAATTAGAAAAATAGAGAATTCTGTTATTATATTGACTATATGCAAATTTCATGCCATTTTTACAAATGAGGTAAATTATGGCAAAAATTTCTCTGATTCAAAATGTAAAACAAAGTCAAAAAATGGCTTTGACACCTCAGTTATTAAAAGCAATTAAGCTTTTAGAGCTAAATAATATTGATCTTGATAATTATCTTGAACAAGAGGTTCTTGAAAACCCACTTTTAGAAAAGGTAAGTGGAAATGATAACCCTGAAGAGATAATTAAGAGTGAAATCAATAATGATTCACCAGAAGAAAATATAGAAAATTCTCTTTCACATGATGCAGATTTTCAAGGTAGTCCATCTTTTGATACAGTAAATCTTTATGACTCATCATCAACATCCATAGACAATATTATTGAAGAAACCCTGCAGTCAGAAAATAGTTTATATCAAAGTATTATTGAGCAAATAAATATCTCCTTTATAAATAAAATTGATAGACTAATTGCTTTATCAATTCTTGAATTTATTGAGCCAAATGGATATTTAAAAGTTTCAACTAAAGAGCTTTCAATTGATCTAAATATTGATTTATTGCGAGTGGAAAAAATTCTAGAAGTCTTAAAATCTTTTGAACCGTTAGGAATTTTTTCGAATAATCTTGAAGAATTTTTGACGATACAATTAAAGACACATAAATTATTAGATAATCATATGAAAAGTTTATTAGAAAATTTATCTATGCTTGCCAATGAGAATATATCCTCAATTTCAAAAAAACTTAATATTGATAGTGAAACACTTAAAGATAAATTGGATCAATTAAAAAGATGTAGTTCAGCTCCTATAGATAATGATGGTGATTTCATTTCACATAATAATGTTCCCGATATTATTGTAGAGAAAGATAAGGATGAATGGATTGTATCTCTGAACGAAGAAACTTTACCTAAAGTAGTTCTTTTAAATGGTTATTGGGAAGAATTATCAAAAAAGAAATTATCCAAAGAAGATAAAAAATATCTTGCTTCAAATTTTCTTTCTGGAAAAGGACTTGTTAAAGCCCTTGAACAACGAGCCTCTACTATTTTAAAGGTGGCAAAAGAGATTATTAAGAAGCAAGAAAAATTCCTTGATGAGGGGGTTATGGGTATTCGCCCTCTAAAATTAAAAGATATTGCTGATGAGCTTGATATTCATGAGAGCACAGTTTCTAGAATTACAAATTCAAAGACTATATATACTTCCAGAGGAACTTATGATCTAAAATTCTTTTTTTCTAAATCTTTAAGCACATTATCAAATGATGATGGGCTATCTTCAAAAGTTGTTAAAGAAAAAATTATTCAGTTAATTAATAACGAGAAGCAAGTATTATCCGACAATAAATTATCTATACTATTGAAAGAAGAAGGTATTAATGTGGCTAGGAGGACTGTCACTAAATACAGGGAAGAGATGACAGTTCCGCCATCCCATCATAGAAAAAGATTGAAACAATTAGCTATTTAAAGCTTAATAATTTTCTTCTTTTTTAAATCTTTTATTTCATCTTGACTGTAATTTAATTCCTCAAGAATTTTTTTTGTATGTTCTCCAATTTCAGGCGCTGTATCAGGTTGTTTCTTCTTTTCTTCTTTCATAAAAATTGGACTGTCAACAGTTAGTAGATCCTTTTTATCTGAGAATTCAGTAAAAAATTTGTTATCTTTTATTTGTTGATCACTAATATGATCGTATGGTTCTGAAATTGGACCAAATGTTACTCCAGATTTTTCAAATAACTCTCTTAGCTCACCCCAATCTTTTGATATAAATTCTTCATCTAAAATATTCATCAATTCTAAAGAATTTTTAGCTCGACTTTCTCTTGTGTTAAATTTTTTATTATCGTTAAGATCTCCTCTTTCTAAACATTTCAATAAAAGAGGCCATTCTCTCTCTTCATTTAGCATTACCAAAATAAACCATCTTCCGTCTTTGCATTTATATTTTTCTGCTAATGCTCCTTTTGTTCCTCTCCCTGAATTTTCTACAAAATTTGCACCACATAATGCAGCTTGGATATATATTCCATTTGACCACAATCCATTAGCAATTAATGATGAGGATACCTCTGAACCTTTTCCAGTTATTTCTCTTTTATATAAGGCCATCATTATTGCTCCAAAAAGAGCTGAGGCAGTCGGGTGATCACCCATTCCTGGGGTGGACGAGCTAGGTTCAGAGCTTGAGTCATTCCTTACTGCATGCATAAGGCCTGATCTTGCCCACCATGCTGTCGCATCATATCCTGTTCTATCTTTTTCAGGTCCTTTTTCTCCGTATGGAGTTAATGATGCATAAATTAGTTTCTTATTGGTTTTTAGAATATCTTCAGAGTTTATATTTAATTTTTTTCTTATAGGAAAAGGATAATTTGTTATAAAAACATCTGCTTTTTTGATTAATTTGTGAAGAATAATTTGAGCTTCTTCAAATTTAAGATTTAAAGCTAAACTCTCTTTATTTCTACTTGTTAATATCCATGGATAATTTTCGCTGCTCTCAGGCAAGCCTGGTAAACGAAGTAAACTTCTATATGTATCTCCAATGTCAGGAGACTCAATTTTAATTACTCTAGCCCCAAAATCAGACATAATAGTTGCTGCTGCAGGACCCGCTATATAGCTCGCGCAATCAATAACTGTAAGTTTTTCTAATAAATGATCCATTTTTTTTGAATAAATGATAATTTTTTTTTACAATTTATGCAATTAAACCTTTATAAAGAGCTGTATTTATTAAGAGAAAGAAATGACTGATAAAATTAAACCTAATTCTTATGCTGCATTAGATGCTGCGCATCATTTTCACCCTTATTCTAATGCTAAAAGAATTGAAAAGCAGGGACCAATGGTAATTGCAAAAGGTAAGGGAATTAAAGTTTGGGATGATCAGGGTAACGAATATATTGAGGCTATGGCAGGCTTATGGTCAGTTGCAGTTGGATTTGGTGAAGAAAGGCTTGTAGAGGCAGCTAAGAAACAACTTGAAACTCTACCTTATTACCATTCATTTACTCATAAATCTCATCCCGCAGTTGCCCAACTTTCTCAAAAATTAACTGAAATAGTTGGTTTAAATATGACACATGCTCATTATACAAATTCTGGTTCAGAAGCAAATGACTCAGCAATGAAGATGATTTGGTATTACAACAATGCCTTAAACAGGCCTGAAAAGAAAAAAATCATATCAAGATTTAAAGCATATCACGGAATTACAATTGCATCAGGTAGTCTTACTGGCATTCCAATGATGCATAATGATTTTGATCTTCCAATCAAACAAGTTCTTCATACAAGATGCCCTCATTATTGGAGAGAGGGTAAAGAAGGTGAAACTGAGGAAGAGTTTGCAACAAGATGTGCAAATGAGTTAGAGGATCTTATTATCAGTGAGGGACCTGAAACCGTTGCAGCTTTTTTTGGCGAACCTGTAATGGGCGCAGGTGGATTAATAGTGCCTCCAAAGACTTACTGGCAAAAGATACAAGAAGTCTGTAAAAAATATGACATTTTAATAGTTGCAGACGAAGTCATCAATGGATTTGGTCGAACAGGAAAAAGATTTGCATGTGAGCTTTATGGTATAGAGCCAGATCTTATAATTCTTTCAAAGCAAATAACATCAAATTATATACCAATGGGTGTTGTTTTAATGACAGATAAAATCTACGAACCTATTGCTGAAAACACTGTTAAAAATAATCTTTATGGAAGTGGTTTTACCTCTGCAGGACATCCTGTTGCATGCGCGGTTGCTCTTGAGAATATCAAAATATTAGAAGAAGAAGGTTTGATGGAGAGGGTTTCATCCTTAGAGCCAATTTTTCAAGAAAGACTAAAAAATCTAGAAAAAAAAGAATTAGTTGGTGAAGCAAGAGGTGTAGGCTTAATGGGCGCAGTAGAATTAGTGAGCGATAAAGATAGCTCTGCTCCATTTGATCCTTTGGGAAGTGCAGGGCCTATTTTAGCAGAAACTGGCCATAGCGAGGGTATAATTTTGAGAGCCATTGGTGATGTTTTGGCTGTTTGTCCGCCTCTCATCATAGAAGAAAACGAGATTCATGAGCTTTTTGATAGATTTGAAAATACTCTTGATAAAGGTCTAGAAGCGGTTAAGTGATTAATAAACTTCAAGAATAATTTTTCCAATATTCTCATTTTTTTCCATAATATTATGGGCTCTATCAGCTTCTTTGATTGATAGTTTTTTAAAGATAATGGGCCTAATAATTTCTTTCTCAAAGTAATTCCATGTATTTTTATAAAGATCATTCATTACTTTACCTTTTGTTTCGACAGACCTAGCTCTAATTGTTGATCCTATAATTTTTTGTCTTTTCATTAAAAGTTGTCCAATATTAATTTTTCCATTAACCCCACCTAAAATTCCAATTATTATTAGTCTTCCTTCAATAGCTAAATTATTCAGATTTTCCTCAAAATAATTTCCACCAACGGGATCTAGAATAATATCAAAACCAGATGGGCACTGATCTTTAAAACTTTGAAAGGAATTCTCAAGTCTAACAAATCCAAAGCTTGAACCAAGATTTTTACAGAAATCAATTTTTTCTTGGTTTCCAGCTGTAATAAAGGACTCACATTTAAATATATTACAGAGTTGAATTCCTGCAGTCCCTATTCCACTTGCCCCGGCATGAAATAAAACTTTCTCTCCTTCTTTTAAATTACCTTCCATAAATAAATTTAGCCAACAAGTTGCAAAAACTTCTGGTATAGCTGCACCATCACTTAGGTTCACATTTTTTGGAAGTGGAAGAGTTTGGACTTCGGGGCATGAAACATACTCAGCATATCCACCTCCAGCAAGTAAGGCAATTACTTCATCACCTACTTGTCTATTAACAACATTCCTTCCAACTTCATGAATAATTCCACTACATTCAAGTCCAAGAATTTCACTTGCTCCCGGAGGAGCAGGATATAGACCAGCTTTTTGAGCTAAATCAGCCCTATTTACAGCTGTTGATTTAATCTTAATAATGACTTCGTGATCCATACAAACTGGATAATCCGCATCAACCCAATTAAGCTTGTTATCGATTATTTTAATTGCTTTCATAGATTTATTTATTTTGTCTATTTTCTATTAACTCATTAACAACCGTAGGTTCGGCTAGTGTAGATGTATCACCCAATTCAGAATAATCATTCTCTGCAATTTTTCTTAAGATACGACGCATTATTTTACCTGACCTTGTTTTTGGTAAATTTGGAGCAAATTGTATTAAATCAGGACTAGCTATTGGACCAATTTCTTTTCTTACCCAGTTTACTAATTCTTTTCTTATTTCTTCATTACCATTTTCTCCAGCATTAAGAGTTACATAAGCATAAATTCCTTGACCTTTAATTTCATGAGGAAAACCTACCACAGCAGCTTCAGATACTTTCGTGTGCGAAACAAGAGCACTCTCTACCTCAGCTGTTCCCATTCTATGACCAGAAACATTTATAACATCATCCACTCTTCCGGTTATCCAATAATAACCATCTTCATCTCTTTTACACCCATCGCCAGTGAAGTAGTATCCATCATATTGACTAAAATAGGTTTCAATAAATCTTTTATGATCTCCATAAACAGTCCGCATTTGTCCAGGCCAACTATCTGCTATACATAAATTTCCTTCATTTTCACCTTCTAAGATGCTTCCTTCAGAGTCTAAAAGTACAGGTTTTATTCCTGGCAAAGGTTTTGAGGCTGAACCTGGTTTTAAATCTGTTGCCCCCGGTAATGGCGAAATTAATGTTGCTCCAGTTTCTGTTTGCCACCAAGTATCAACTATCGGACATCTTTTTTCTCCTACTATATTGAAATACCACATCCAAGCTTCAGGATTAATTGGTTCACCAACAGTTCCTAGCAGCCTTATGCTTTTTCTACTAGTTGACTCAACTGGAGAGTTTCCTTCTTTCATCAGGGCCCTAATGGCTGTTGGAGCAGTATAAAAAATATTAACGCTGTGTTTATCGCATACTTCCCAAAACCTTGAATTGGAGGGATAATTAGGCACTCCTTCAAACATCAGGGTAGTCGCGCCATTAGCTAGAGGACCGTAAACTATGTATGAATGGCCAGTTACCCAACCGACATCAGCAGTGCACCAATATATATCATTATCATGATAATCAAATATTATTTCATGTGTATATGATGCATATACCATATAACCACCAGTTGTATGTAAAACACCTTTTGGTTTACCAGTTGATCCGCTGGTATAAAGAATAAAAAGCGGATCTTCAGCATTCATTTCCTCAGGCGGGCATTCATCATCCACTTGTTCAATTGCTTCATGATACCAAATATCTCTTCCATCTTTCATTTCGATGTTTCCACCTGTTCGTTTGACAACAAAAACATTTTTTACATCTTTGCATTGTTCAAGAGCTTTATCGGAATTAGCCTTTAAAGGTACAAGTTTACCTCCCCTTATCCCTTCATCAGCAGTTATTAAGAATTTTGAATCACAATCAAGAATTCTTCCTGCAAGAGCATCTGGAGAGAAGCCACCGAACACAACTGAATGAATTGCACCAATTCTTGAGCAAGCTAACATTGCATATGCTGCTTCAGGTATCATAGGCATATAAATTGTTACTCTATCACCTTTTTGAACACCATAATGCTTCAACATATTTGCAAATTTAGATACTTTTTTATGAAGTTCTTTGTAGGTAATTTTTAGTGAATCATTTGGATCATCACCCTCCCAAATAATAGCAACTTTATCAGGCTTATCTAACAGATGTCGATCTATACAGTTATAACTTGCATTAAGCGTTCCATCGTAAAACCACTTAATATCGACATTATTGTTAGACCATGTCACATCCTTAATTTTTGTATATGGATTTATCCAATTAATTCTTTGTCCTTCTTTTTTCCAGAAACTCTCAGGATTATCAGAGGAAAATTTATAAATTTCATCATATTTATCTTTAGTAATGTGAGCTTTGTTTTTGAAGTTTTCAAATACAGGTATTTTTATGCTTTCTGACATGCTTATTATAATTCTTCATTAAGTAATTTGATTACACCTGAAAAATCTAAATTATCAGTTCCGTTCTTTTCCATTTCTTCATATATAGCAGTAGCCTTTTCACCAAGTGGCGTTTTTGAATTAGAAAATGAAGACGCTTCTTGAGATAGTCTAAGATCTTTCAGCATTAACGCAGCTGAAAAACCAGGTTTATAATCATTATTTGCCGGACTGGTTGGAACTGGCCCTGGAACTGGACAATAGCTTGTCATGGACCAACACTGCCCAGATGCGGTAGATGCAATATCAAAAAAAGTTGAAGCATCCAAACCCAAATTTTTGGCAAGATTAAAAGCCTCTGAAGTTCCAATCATTGATATTGCTAAAAGCATATTATTTGCAATTTTTGCTACTTGTCCATTTCCTGCTTGTCCCGCATGTATTACATTTCCACCCATAATATCTAAAAATTCTTTTGCTTTATTGAAGGCCTCAGTGTCTCCACCAACCATAAAAGTTAATGTCCCTGCTTCTGCGCCTGTCACACCACCTGATACAGGTGCATCAAGCATTTTCAGATTATTATTGTTAGCGTCTTTTTCAACTTCACGAGAAGTTTCAACATCTATTGTAGATGAGTCAATCAGCAACAAGTTTTCGTTAGCATTCTTTATGATGCCATCCTCGCCCATATAGATTGATTTGACATGTTTTCCAGATGGAAGCATCGTTATTACAGTATCAGATTTCTTTAATGCGTCAGGTATGTTTTCCTCTTTATTGCCTCCAGCAGAAATAAATTGATTCATTTGTTCCTCAGAAAGATCGAAACCGTATACTAAATGCCCAGCCTCAATAAGATTTTTTGCCATTGGAAGCCCCATGTTTCCTAAGCCAATAAAAGTTATATTTGCCATATCTACCTCGTATTAAATTTTAACTCATTATCTTCTAAATATTTAAAAAATTCATCGATTTCTTCATTTGAAATTTTTTCAACAGTTTCTGGTTTCCATACGGGGGTATTATCTTTATCAATTATGAGGGCTCTTACTCCTTCATAAAAGTCATGATCGTCCATAACTTTTGAAACCATCCTGAATTCCATTTTCATGCAATCTTCAAAATTTAAATCTGATCCATTTCTTATTTGTCTAAAAGTGATTTTTAGAGAAGTCGGTGATTTAGATCTTAGCAAGCTAAGGTTTTTTTGCGAAAATTCAGAATTGTCATTTTCGATTCTTCCAAATATATCTTCAAGGCTATTTCCAGAAAATAATTCATTAATTTTTTCAAAATCATTTTTTAGATCTGAATTAATTTTATCAGAATTAAATGATGAAAGTACTTCATCAGGAGTAATACCTTCAGATAATTGTTTAAATATTTCATCAAAATTTTCTGATTGGATAAAATATTCTGCAATGCCAAGTTCAATTGCATCAGATGATTTAATTCGACTTCCTGTTAAGGCTAGATACATTCCAACATTATTTTTTAATCTAGAAAGAAAAAAACTTCCTCCAACATCAGGAAATAAACCAATACCAGTTTCTGGCATCGCGAAAGAGTAGTTTTCACCAGCCACTCTGTAAGATCCGTGAACAGAAATACCAACACCTCCGCCCATTACAATACCGTTAACAAAAGATATGTAAGGCTTTGTGTATGATTTTATCAACTGATTAAGTTGATATTCCTCATAATAAAAACCTGTAGCTTTTTTGTCGTTACTTTTTCCCCAGTCATATAGGGCTCTTATATCACCACCTGCGCAAAATGCTTTATCTCCAACTGCAGTTACAGCCACAGTTTTAATCTCATTATCTTCTTCCCATATTTTTAGTTTTGGGTGGATTAACCTAACCATATTAAGTGTTAATGCATTTAATGCTTCTGGCCTATTGAGAGTAATAAGACCTAAAGAACCTTTTTTTTCAAAAAAGACTTCTTCAGTGCTCATTTATTTTCCTTTAGTATTTCTCTAGCAATTATAACTCTCATAATTTCATTAGTTCCTTCAAGGATTTGATGTACACGCAAATCTCTGAGATTTCTCTCTAAAGGATAATCTTTTAAGTAACCATAACCACCATGAATTTGAAGAGCTTCATTAACAACATTGAAACCAGAATCGGTAACAAATCTTTTGGCCATAGCTGCTGCTTTTGTTTTATCAGAAGCATTTTCATCAACTTTTGTAGCAGCTTCTCTTAAAATTAATCTTGATGTTTCTAATTCTGTACACATATCAGCTAATTTAAACTGGAGAGCTTGAAATTCTTGTAATTTTTTACCAAATTGCTCTCTTTCACCAACATATTGAACTGCTCTTTCGTAGGCTGATTGTGCAGTGCCAAGAGAACAGGCAGCAATATTAAGCCTGCCTCCGTCTAATCCCATCATTGCAATTTTGAAGCCATCGCCTTCTTGACCTATCAAGTTTTCAACTGGAACTTTGCAATCTTCAAAAATTACTTGGGCTGTAGGTTGAGAATTCCAACCCATTTTTTTTTCTTGTCCACCAAATGAGAGTCCCTCGCTATCCTTTTCAATAACTAGAGTAGAGATCGAGTTTTCGTCAGTTTTTACCATTGTCACATATACATCAGAAAACCCACCACCAGAAATAAATGATTTTGTTCCATTTAGAATATAATGATCACCTGATTTTTCGGCTTTTGTCCTTAACCCACCAGCATCTGATCCGGCTCCTGGTTCAGTTAAGCAATAAGAGCTTATTTTTTTCATCGAACAAAGATCAGGAACAAACCGCTCTTTAAGCTCCTGGCTTCCAAAACTATCTATCATCCATGTCGCCATATTATGTATCGATAAAAATGCTGCTGTAGATGTACACCCTTGACTAAGGCCTTCAAAAATTAATGTTGAGTCAAGTCTTGATAGACCTGATCCACCCAAGTCTGGAGAAACATAAATACCAGCAAAACCTAATTGTGCTAATTCTTTTAATGTCTCCACAGGTAATGTTTTTTCTTCATCCCATTTTTCTGCATGAGGCGCCATTTTTTCAATGGCAAAATTCTTTGCAACATCATAAAAAGCTATTTGTTCTTCAGATAGTTTCATTTTTCATTATCGTACTTCTATTCATAGGTAAAGTATCACTCATTTATAAAAAATTCAGTTAAATTAAATGTTTTGATATTAATAAAACTAACTAATTTTATTCATAACATCACCAAAGAGTTCTTCATCTGATATTAATTCTTTAGTTTGAGGCAATGGTTTAGATACCCATGTTTCATTAATCAAATCTCTCCAAGAAATGTTATTATTTGTTCCATTTCCTCCCCATGATCCACATCCTAATGAAAATGTTTGTCTCATTCCATTCCATAGGTTCCCACTATTAGATGCTGCCTGAGGTTGATTTACCATAACTCTAGAAGTTTTAGTAATATTAGCGAGTTTCATTATATTTTCATCACTACTTGAATAAATACCGCAAGAGTGACCTTGTCCTTGGTAAGATTGGATATTGTTGGTTAGTTCAATAGCATGATCTATATTATTAGCTTTATAAAGAGCCATAACAACTGACAATTTTTCGCCTGAAAATAGATGATCAGGTCCCCATCCATCTTCAGGAACAATTATAAATTCAGTATTTTCAGGAATATTTAATCCTGCCATTTCAGCAATTTTTTCTGCTGGTTGAGCTACAATAGCTGTATTTAAATGGCCTTCTTCATCCCAAATAGTGTTACGAAGCTTTTCTTTTTCTTCAGCATTTGCAAGATAACCGCCTCTTTCCTCTAGTTTTGAAAGCATATCTTCATAAATTTTTTCAACTAAAATAACCGAATTATCTGCAGAACATGAAGCAGCTAAATCAAGAGTTTTTGAAATCTTTATTTTATCAGCTGCATCATCAAGATCTGCAGTTTCATCAACAGTTATAACAGCATTACCAACGCCAACTCCAAGAGCAGGTGTTCCACTGGAATAAGCAGCAGTTACCATCGCTCCACCTCCAGTGGCAAGAACTCTATCGCATTGCGTCATAAGCTCATTAGTAAGTTCTAATGATGGTATTTCAATGCCAATTACTAGATCAGCTGGTGCTCCACAGCTTTCAATAGCTGCTCTCATTAAATCGCAAATTTTCTTATTTGTTAATTTAGCTCTGGGGTGGGGTGCAACAATAATTGAATTTCGACCTTTGACGGCATGAATGGCTTTTATAACTGGTGTTGCTTCCGGGTTTGTAGATGGAGCAAGAGCACCAATTACGCCCATAGGTTTTGCAATTTTAACAATTTCTCTTTCTTTATCTTCTTCTAATATTCCAACTGATTTTTCATCAATTATATCCATTAGTGTTGCTCGAGTTTTTCTTTGTATTTTAAGAAATTTACCTTCGTAATTACCTAATTGAGTTTCATCAACCGTGAATTGAGCAATTTCTTCAGCTACTCCAGGCCTTGCAACAGACCAAACCATAGCCCTTATAAGTTCATCAACTTGTTCTTGTGTATAATTTTCGATCTGCTTTTGAGCTTCTCTAGATCTTCTTACCAATTCCTGAATTTCTTCTTTTGGGTCAAGTTCCGTATCACTTACTTGTTTATCCATCAAAAAATCTCCTCAATTTAAATATTTTTTACTCGGTATTAATACACCACTATACATTCTTCGTCTACGATTCATTAGACAATACAATCAATTAGTTAGTAATTTTTAAGAGTTGTTTTCCTTTATTTTTCCCGTCAAAGAGCCCTTTAAGAGTATCAGGTATATTTTCAAAACCTTCTCTTAAATCTTCTTTACAGATCAATTTACCATCTTCGATCCATTTTTTCATCTTGCTTCTAGCGATAGGAGCTTCTGACATATAATCTAAGACCAAAAAGCCTTCCATTGTGGCTCTTTTAAAAATTAAATTTGAATAGTTTTCCGGACCAAAATTCATATTGTCAGTTTTATGTCTAGATATGATTCCACAAATAGCAATCCGTGCATTTAAAGCAAGATGCAATAAGCAATCATTTAATATCCTTCCGCCAACATTGTCATATATAATATCAGCTCCATTAGGACATAATTTGTTTAAGCTTTCGTTAAGGTCTTCTGATTTATAGTCTATTGCTCCATCAAATCCAAAATCATTAATAAGCATTTCACATTTTTCTTTACCACCGGCAATACCATAAACTTTACATCCTGCAATCTTAAATATTTGTCCAGCTATAGAGCCAACTCCTCCTGCGGCACCAGTTACAATTACCGTATCTCCTGGTTTTGGTTTACTTATTTTAGTTACTCCAAAATATGCAGTTAATCCCGTGCCACCAAGCGCACCTAAGTAGGCTGTTGGCATATCTGTATCTTCAATTATTTCTAATTCTTCTTCATTTAATATTGGATGTGTCTGCCAGCATGTTTGACCAGAAACAATGTCACCTTTTTTAAATTTTTCAGATTTACTATTCAATACTCTAGCAATTCCGCTGCATCTCATAATATCGCCTATTTCTAGAGGTGCTACATAATTTGAAATATTTTCCATCCAACCTTTTTGAGCTGGTTGGAATTCAATCACCATATTTTCTAAAAGTACTTCACCATTATTTATTTCTCTAACTTCTTCCTCTTTATATTCAAAGTCATCATCAGATATTGGTCTACCAACAGGCCTTCCAGCCAGCAGAAATTTTTTATTAATCATTATCTTTCCTGTAAATTATTTCTTTTAATTAGTAATAATTGTGCAAGCTGATATTCCAGGTGCACCATAAACATGAGTATAAGCAGTTTTAGGATTATTTGGTACTTGCCTCTTACCTGCTGCACCCCTTAGTTGAACACAGTTTTCATATACTTGTCTTAAACCAGATGCTCCAACAGGCTCACCATTAGCTATGCAACCACCATCAGTATTCACAGGTAACTTTCCATCAATTTTTGTATCTCCATCTTGAAGCATTTTTTCTTGATCACCATCTTTACAAAAACCGTTTTCAGCCATATGCATAATTTCGGCTCCTGACTCAGTATCTTGAAGCTGCGCTAAGTCAATATCATCATGACCAATACCTGCCATTTCAAATGTAGCTTTTGATGCACCAACAGTAGGGCTGGGTCCTCTTTCAATTTCGAGAGACGGACTAAACACTTCAAACGAACCAAGAGGCCTTGACCTAAATGCAGCACCTTTAAGATACAATGGTTTTGTAGTGTATTTACTTGCAAGATCGGCTCTACATAATATTAGTGCAACTGCACCCTCAGCTGGTGAGCAAAACATAAATTTTGTTAGAGGATCAGAGACCATCATACCATTTAATATATCTTCCTTTGAAACAGGATCTCTTCTCCATGCGTTAGGATTTAATGAACCATTATTGAATGCTTTTTCTGCAACTAATGCTAACGCATCAGAAGAAATTCCATAGTCATGCATATATCTTTGTATTTTCATTCCAAAAAATTGCGTTGTTAGCATGAGTCCAGTTTCTCCATACCATTTTTGAAGACCTGCAGCTTCTGGATCAGCATTAAATGCTCCCCTTGGATGCTTATCAAAACCAACAGCCATACCAATATCGAACTGACCAGACTTGATAGTTGTGTATGCTGATAGTAATGCCGAACCACCTGTAGCACAGCCATTCGAAACATTCATAAATGGAACCCCAGTTAGACCTAATTCACTTACCATTGTATCTGCGCTTCCAGCAGCAGATGACCCACCGTAAGCAAATTCTATATCTTTCCATTCTATTTCTGCATCTGATAGAGCCTCTTTTGCAGCATGGACACCTTGTTGAAGCCCTGAAACACCGTCAGTTCTTCCAAATGGATGAATTCCTATTCCTACTATTGCAACATCTGTCATAATTTTCTCCTATGAATTTACCGAAGGTTTAAAAGCAAAAATTAATAATTCTTCACCTTCTTCATTTTTAACGAATGGTTCTATTGTAAGTTCCATTTCCATACCTATTTCTAAATCTTCTGGATCAATTCCTACTAAACGCGATTCTACCATAATTTCTCCAGGTAATTCAATATATCCAACAGCATAAGGCTTAAAATCTTCAGGTGCAACTTGTTCTATATATGGCGTTTTTGGAAGAAATCTTTGAACTGTCCAAGTCCATAATTTTCCTTTATTTGATAATTCAACCTTTTCATGTTGGTTTGAATTCTTGGCTGGAAAAAAATATCTTCCTGTTTCAGTATCTTTACTACCTATTAACTTTGGTGAGTCTGATGGCCAAGTAAATAAATTATCTGCTATGGGTTTTTGTGTAGACATTTTTTTCTCCAGTCTTAATTTATTGCTCTGTCAAAACCTTCCCAATAAGGTTTTCTCAATTCTTTTTTTAGTATTTTACCAGATGGATTTCTAGGTAATTCTTTAATAAAATCTACTGATTTAGGAGTTTTAAAGCCAGCTATTTTTTCTCTAGCAAAATTAATTATATCTTCCTCAGAGGTTTCACAATTTTCTTTTAAAACAACTAAAGCTTTTACAGCTTCTCCCCAACGCTCATCGGGCACACCTATAACAGCGACATCAGAAACCATTTCATGACTAAAAATAGCACTCTCTACTTCAGCTGGATAAACATTTTCTCCCCCTGAAACGATCATATCTTTTACTCTATCATGTACAAAAACATAACCGTCTTCATCCATAAAGCCGGCATCACCTGTATAAAGCCAACCAGATCTTAGCGTTTTTTCTGTTTCTTCAGGTAGATTCCAGTAACCAACCATATTTGATGTTGTGCGGACAATTATTTCGCCAACTTCACGTGTTTCAACTTCGTTACCTTTTTCATCAACAATCTTTATTTCGCAATGAGGTAGAGCCTTTCCAGCCGATTTCATTCTTTCATTGCCTTCTATTGAATGATCCTCAGGGGGAAGATAAGTTACTGATCCAGTTGTTTCTGTCATTCCGTACAACTGGATAAACCCGCATTGAAATACCTCTATTGCCTCTTTTAATAAATCTAATGGGATAGGCGAGGCTCCATAAGATATGTATTTAATTGTAGAATAATTTGTTTCTCTTGATAGTGGGTTATCTAGTATCATTTTCATCATTGCAGGAACCATAAATATCTTAGTTATCCCATAATCATTGATGGCATTTAAAACTGCTGTAGGTTCAAATTCCTTTAAAACAACATTTGTTGCTGATGCATATAAACCTCCTATTCCCGATCCAGCTCCTCCAATATGAAATGTTGGCGCTGTTACCAGCTGGACTTCATCCTCGGTCCATTCACTCCATTCTAAACCTTCCTGAGGCTCAGGGTTTCTTGAAGAATAGAAATTATCATGAGTAAGTTGAACACCTTTTGGATTTCCTGTTGTTCCAGAGGTGTACATTTGTATCGCAACATCTTTTAATTGTGGCTTTCTGTCGCATATTTTATCACTTTGTTTATCACGCCATTCTTCATATGATGGCCAGTCTTTATTTGTACCTGACATACAAATGACTTTTTCTATACTTGGAACATCTTTTAGGATTTTTTCTACTAATCCAAAAAAATCTTCTCCAACAAATAAAATTTTAGCACTTGAGTCATTTAAGATATAAGCTACTTCTGGAGGTGCTAATCGCCAATTAATGCCAACTATCACCGAATTTGATTTTGCACAACCCATTACTAGTTCATAGAATCTATCTGAATTCTTATCCATATATGCAACGCGATCTTGTTCAGCAACATTTTCTAAAACTAGACCATTTGCTACTTTTTCTGAGTTTGTATTGAACTCTTTATATGTAACAACTCTATCTTCAAAAACAAAAGCTTTCTTATCTGGACATCTGTCTCCATGCACTCTTGCTATATCAGATAAATGGACAATTTCTGAAAAATATGTCAATCATTCCTCCCAGTAAATATTTAAGCCTATTACAAAATACTATGACAAACTAATCAAGTATGTTTTATAATAAATATTTATTTTTTGATATTTGTATTTGGAGAAAAAAATGGATCTAAGTTTTAAACCTGAGCACGCAGCATTTAGGCAAGAGGTAAGAGATTTTCTTGATGAAGAGCTAACCGATGAACTAAGAGAAGCTGGAAAACTTACTGCAAGTGTATTTAGTGAAGTCGAATATTCTTCAAAATGGCATAAAATTTTATACAAAAAAGGATGGATTGGTTCTCGTTGGCCAAAAGAATATGGCGGAACAGGATGGGATGATATGCAGAGATATATCTTTAGCAGTGAATGCGCATCAGCTGGTGCTCCCTCTCCGACAGCAATGGGACTTCACATGGTTGGTCCTGTTTTAATGAAGTATGGAACTCAGGAGCAAAAAGATCATTACCTACCAAGGATTTTGTCTGGTGAAGATTTTTGGTGCCAAGGTTATTCTGAGCCTGGTTCAGGTTCTGATTTAGCTTCATTACAGTGCAAGGCTGTAAGAGATGGAGATCACTATATTGTTAATGGTACAAAAATTTGGACTACACATGCACAGCATGCAAATAGAATTTTTTGTCTTGTAAGAACTGATAATTCGGGCAAACCGCAGCAAGGTATCACCTTTTTGCTAATTGATATGGATACTCCTGGGATTGAAATCAAACCAATTATTACAATGGCTGGTGATCATGAGGTTAATCAAACATTTTTTGATGATGTTAAAGTACCAGTTGAAAATGTTGTTGGCGAAGAGAATGATGGCTGGACAGTTGCTAAATATTTGCTTGAGTTTGAAAGAGGTGGTGCATATGCAGCTGGCTTAAAAGCTCAAATAAACAAAATTAAAAAAATTGCAACAATTGAAAAATCAGATACTGGTGAAAGTTTAATAGACGACAAAAATTTCCTTAAAGCTCTTAATGAAGCAGAAATAGAAGTCCAAGCCGTTTTAATGACAGAGCATAGAATTATGTCTGACATAGCAGAGAGAGGGCACCCAGGCCCTGCATCCTCAATTTTAAAATCTAGAGGATCTGAACTAAAACAACAATTGGATGGTTTAACTGTATCTGCACTAGGTTATTATACTAGTCCTCAACAGAATGAAGCTAGAATTCCAGGTTCAAATTTTGATGTAGTAGGACCCGATTATGGAATTACAGCTTTTCCCGCTTATTTAAATAATAGGGCATCTACTATTTATGGTGGATCAAATGAGATTCAAAGAAACATAATGGCTAAATTTGTTTTAGGTCTCTAATCCCCATATGGAATTTGATGAATTAAAAGGTTTTTTAGGAGATAGATTTACAACTTCGAAAGCTATTCGAATAGAACATAGCCATGATGAATCTTGGCATGTGCCTCAAAATATGCCTGATGCAATTACCTATCCTGAGAATACAAATGAAGTTTCTAAAATAATAAGTTTTGCATATAAAAAAAATATACCTGTAATTCCATTTGGAACAGGAACAGCCTTAGAAGGCCATACACATGCTTTAAAGGGTGGAATAACAATTAATTCATCTAATATGAATCAAGTTATTGAATTAAACAATGCAGATATGGATTGTAGGGTGCAAGCTGGTATAACCAGAAAAGAGCTTAATAACTATATCAAAGATACTGGATTATTTTTTCCTGTTGATCCTGGGGCTGATGCCTCATTAGGAGGAATGTGTGCTACACGAGCATCAGGCACGAATACTGTTAGATATGGAACTATCAGAGAACAAGTAATGGGCCTTGAAGTAGTAATGCCAGATGGAAAAATTATTAATACAGGAACTAGAGCCCGTAAATCGGCAGCTGGATATGACTTAACACATTTGATGCTTGGTTCAGAAGGAACATTAGGTTTTATAACAGAGATAAATTTAAAACTTCATGGAAGACCGGAAGCAATTTCTGCGGGTGTTTGTACTTTTAAAGATTTAAAAGGAGCAGTTGATACAGTAATTGATTCTATTCAAATTGGCTTACCATTATCAAGGATAGAACTTCTTGATGAAGTTCAAATTAAGGCGATTAATCAGTACAAAAAAGCTTCTCATGAAGTTGGTCCAACATTATTTGTTGAAATACAAGGCACACCACTTGGCGTCAAAGAGCAATCTGAAATCTTTAAAGAAATTGCGAACACAAATAACGCCTTAAAATTTCAATGGTCAGATCGAAGTGAAGAAATTGAAGTTTTATGGAGTGCAAGACACGATGCGTATTATGCAGCTCTAAGTTTAGCCCCTGGAAAAAAAGCTTTTACTACTGATATATGTGTTCCAATTTCAAAATTAACTGACTGCATTCTTGAAACAAAAAAAGATATTGAAAAATCAAATATTATTGCCCCTATTGTTGGTCATGTAGGGGATGGTAATTTTCATCTTATAATGCTCTTAGATCCAGAGAATGAAAAAGAAGTTTCTGAAGCAAAACTTCTTAATGATAAATTAGTAAATAGAGCATTAAAGATGGAAGGCACTTCTACTGGCGAGCATGGAATTGGGATAGGTAAAAAAGAATATTTAAAAATTGAGCAAGGTTTATCAGTAGAAGTTATGTCTCAAATTAAAAAAGCTATTGACCCAAAGAATATTATGAATCCTGGAAAGATTTTCGAAATCAATTAAATTTATACATATCGCTTAAGTTACACACTTAAAAAATAAAAAAGAATCATCAAAGATAAAAGTTGGCATCTTATTTGCTTATTACTCATATCATAAATTAGGAGGTTAACATTATGGTTATTTTAAAAAAAATAAATAAATTTTCAAGAAAAGCATTATTCGCCGTTTTTCTTGGTTTTGCAACTGTAGGTTCTACTTTTGCGGGTTCTTTAGATTGGAATGTTGGTGCGACTAGCCAATATATGTGGCGTGGTATGTCACAAGGTAGTGGAGCGGCTGTATCAGGTGGTTTAGACTATACTGCTGACAATGGCTTTTCTATTGGTACATGGGTTTCCAATGTAGATTTTGGTGATGATACTACTTATGAATTAGATGGATATTTCGGTTACAGTTTTGGACCAGTTTCTTTGGGTTACATTTACTACGCATATCCAGATGGTGATGATTTAGATTTTAGTGAAGTAAGTATTAGTGCTGAACTAGGCGCTGTTACGCTAGGTGTAGCTGTACTAGCTGACGCTGATTGGGAAGGCACAAGTTTTGGTGATGATCCATATTTCTTCCTAGATACAGGTTTTACTCTTGTTGAAGGTCTAGATCTTGGTCTTCACATTGGACACTATGATTATGAAATGGGTGACGCAGAGACAGACTATGGTCTGAGTCTAAGCATTGGTGACTTTAGCTTTGGAATTATCGATAGCAGTCGTGACGATAGCGATCCTAAATTCATTATTTCATATGGTGTTTCAGGAAGTCTATAGTTTTATTATTAAGGGATTATTATTATGAATATTTTCAAAAAATTATCTTTCTTTGGCTTAATGTTAGTTGCAGTAAGTGGCACAGCATTTGCCGAAGTGAGTGAAGAGTCGGCTTACATCTTTAATACCTTCTCTTTCTTGGTCCATGGTTTTCTTGTTATGCTTATGGCAATGGGTTTTACTTGCCTTGAAGCTGGACTTGTAAGAACAAAAAATACAGCTACAATTTGCCTTAAAAATGTAGGTTTATATAGCTTAGCTGGAATTATGTTTTATCTTGTCGGTTATGGCTTTATGTATAATGAAGTTAATGGATTTATAGGGCAGCCTACATTATGGAATCCTGAAGCTGAGGTAAGTTCTGCTGACGGCTATTCTAAAATGTCAGATTGGTTCTTCCAAATGGTTTTCTGTGCAACTACAATGTCTATAATAAGCGGTACTGTAGCTGAGCGCATTAAACTTCTGCCTTTCTTTATCTTTGCTATTATCCTTACTGGATTCATTTATCCGGTTCAGGCTTCATGGGTATGGGGCGGTGGCTTCCTTTCAGAAATGGGCTTCTCAGATTTTGCTGGATCAACTCTAGTTCACTCTGTAGGTGGATGGGCAGCATTAATGGGCGCTATAATTATAGGGCCAAGATTAGGAAAATATTCATCTAATGGTTCTGTTATAGCAATTCCAGGTTCAAATTTACCATTGGCAACTATAGGTACCTTTATTCTATGGTTTGGATGGTTTGGCTTCAATGGCGGATCACAACTTGCCTTAGGTAGTGCTGCTGATGCTGCTGCTATGGCTAATGTATATGTAAATACAAACATGGCTGCTTGTGGTGGTTTAGTTGCTGCTATGATTTTAGCATCACTTCTATATGGTAAAGTTGATTTAACATTAGCATTAAATGGAGCTTTGGCTGGTCTAGTAAGTATTACAGCTGGTCCAGATGTTGCGACTCCTCTTCAAGCTATTTTGATAGGTGCTATTGGAGGTATTTTATGTACTCTAGCAATTCCTCTTTTAGATAAACTTAAAATAGATGATGTAGTTGGTGCAATTTCTGTACACTTAGTTGCTGGTATTTGGGGCACATTGGTTGTCGGAATACCTGGATTAAATGGAAGCGGTGATTTCATGACACAACTCATCGGCGTAGTAGTTATCGGTGTATTTGTGACAGTTGTCAGCGCAATAGTATGGTTGGTTTTAAAAGCTGTTACAGGTTTAAGACCTTCCGAAGAAGAAGAAATGACTGGATTAGATGTCTCAGAATTAGGTATGGAGGCATATCCAGAATTTAGAAATTAGTCATTCTGTTCTCCTCCCCACATTGCATATGACTAATTACCACCGCGTTTATTTAAAACGCGGTGGTTTCTTTTTTAAAGCTTATAAATCTCTAACTAAATGCCCACCATCAACTACCAAGGTAGATCCGGTCATATAAGATCCAGCATCACTTGTAAGAAGAAGAATTGGCCCTCGAAGTTCGTCTATATTACCTGGTCTTCTAAAAGGAATTCTTTTTATCATCGGTTCACTCATCTCTGAGTCTAAAAAATCGCTATTTATATCAGTTCGAAAATAACCTGGAGCTATAGCATTAACTCTAACATTATATTTTGCCCATTCTAAAGCCATCTGACGAGTCATATGAGATAATGCTGCTTTAGATATCGCATAAATTCCATTACCTTTTTGTGCTGCTTCACCAGTAATGGATGATACATTCAAAACAACTCCATTCTTTTGATTTTTTTCTAATCTCGATTTAAGCCAAAATTTTGATAAAGCCCATGGACCACGAAGATTTGTATTTATAACATTATCCCATTCATCTTGTTCGTTGTTATCTAATGTTCCAACTACAGTCATACCTGCATTATTGACAAGTATATCAATTGCAGAGAATTCATTATTAATATTTTCAAGACAATCTTTGATCGAATTTTCTTCAGTTACATCCAAAGAAAAAGTTTCAACATTTTGACTCTTGTCGTTCAACATTTGTTTGGTTTCTTCAAGCTTTTCTTTTCTTCGAGCAGCAAGTGCAAGGTTTGCCCCAGCCCCATATAATGTTTTTGCGATTTCCTGTCCAATACCACTTCCAGCTCCAGTTACTAGTGCTGTTTTTCCTTCTAAATTAAATAGATTACTTGTTGTCATTAAATACTCCTATCGCTGCTGCTGTCATAGATTTTATACCAGTCTTGAGTGTCGGTAATGGATCAGGCGCAAAAAAAGGTGAATGAATTCCAGGTAAATCAATCTCTCCTCTAATTGATTTTTCCCAAACCTCAACTGGACTTGCCCCAAGCCAAAAAAGAAAAGTTGGAATTTTTGGTTCAACTCTTCCATATCTTCCAAAATCTTCACCTCCCATTACTGCCTTAGACTCAAAAATATTTTCCTGACCAATAGATTTCTTAATATTTTTAACAACCTGATCAACAAATTCAGGAGTATTGTATAAGGCCGGAGTATATTGATCTCTCAACTTAAGTGTTGGCATTTTTTCTTTAGGAATTCCTAGAGAAATTGCTTCACCTTCAATTATTCGTTTTATTTTAGAAATAATTTCTTCTCTTACATTGTCTGTGTAAGATCTCATTGTTAGCTGTAATCTAACCTCATCTGGAATAATATTGTGTTTTGATCCTCCATGAATTGAGCCAACAGTTACAACAGCAGGATTTAGGGGATCTATCTCTCTACTTACGATTGTTTGGAGTGCTAGAACAATTTTTGAGGCAAGAACAATAGGATCTTTTGCTTGATGGGGGTAAGCACCATGACCTCCTACTCCATAAATTGTTATATCAGCCA
>Ga0066865_10000016_pt1 | contig 33037 bp, 17 predicted proteins | sample ETN01SmetaG_2_FD_66433 | JGI IMG/M metagenome (GOLD analysis project Ga0066865, IMG submission 66433) | Marine microbial and viral communities from oxygen minimum zone, Eastern Pacific Ocean - ETNP2014F12-01SV265 | ecosystem: Environmental > Aquatic > Marine > Oceanic ...
ATCCAACCGCCGCGTCCAATTTTGCATGAACGTCAATGTAGTTACCAGTGTATGGTGATGTTGCTTCAGTTAATCTAATAATGTGTGTGTAACTTGTTCCTAAATCATGGAAACCATTTGATAAACCATTTGTTGTCAATGTCTCGCCTGATCCTGATCTTGTAGAAACCTGTGATCCAATTGCAATCGTACCTAACGCCGCATACAAGTTGGTCCAGTTGGAGTCTTTTGTGTTTGCTCCACCGCCTGTGTTACCGTTACCTGTTCTTGATTTTTGTACGTTAATTTTTCCACCTGCATTAAAGAACCATCTCATTGTGTTTGCGTTTGCAAATGTTACTGAATGTTCTACTGTGTGTGATCCAGTCCAAGTTGAACTTGAGTTTGAAGTTTGTTTTGCACTTGATGTTGTAAGTGCTGTTGCACCTGTTGAACCGCCTGCTACTGATGCCGCCAATGTTGCCAAGTCTGCCGCAACCGCCGCCTTAATAGCAATCGTGTCACCTGCCGATACAGCCGATCTAGAAGTCATAGTATCGTTAGTGTGGTTAGCAATATTATCTATTCCTGTGAATAATGAATTCCAGTGTGATGCGTTAATTGTGTCGCCTGCTGAAACTGTTGAAATTGCTGTTTGTCCTAATCCGTACTCTCCAGATCCTGTTCCTGCAAAGTGGTTGTATCCGAATGGACTTGATGAATTATTAACGAATACGTTATATTCGTCATCTAAAATTGGGTCTCCTGCTTGGTATGCCATGTTACTATTTAACTCCTATCACACATTCTGTTAATGTTGTTTCTTTATTATATTTATGCTTAATTAGCCTTCCTATGGTGTTAAAAGTGGTACATTCGTCAATTTCTGCAACTCTAGCCTCGCCATTTCCTGCTGAAACTACACGATCACCTGCTTTACCAGTACCCTTTAATTTTACCAAAACACGTCCTTTGAGTGCTATCATAGGATGTGTGTCATTGTTGCCTGCTGATGCATTCATTAAAAACGCTGGGCTCTCGCTCACGACCCCAAATACTTGATCACACAACTCTTCTTTACATTTTGTAACCTCTGCGTGACCTCCTAGCATTACAACATCACCAACTTCTGTCTCACAGTCTGCTTCGTATCTCTCTGCCAAGTCTGCGTACATGGCCGTTGATGCCGTTGCGTGTACTACGTTTGCTCTTATATCCACCAATGTTGCCGCTGATGGAAATAAATCTTGATCTGATGCAGATTTAAACGCTGTCCAGGCACCACCTGCGTTACCGTGTACGGTTGTGCCATCATCTGCAAAAGTTTCGTCCCATACCCAAAATAAATCTTGTTCTGTTGCTGTTGATGCCTCACCTCTGTTTACTTTTAATCCTGAGTATTTTGGCATTCCTGCATTATTGGATATGTTTCTGTTTAATTCTATAATGTTGTCTTCGACGGATAATGTTGTGGTGTTCATCACGGTGTTCGAACCATCAACTGTCAAATCTCCAACTCTAAGGTGTTCAATTCTTCCTGTCGAACCTTTAATTCTTAATGCCTCTTTTGTTGTACCACCATCATTTACCGTAAAAATAATATCTTTGTCTTGTGTAGTTTGTGCGATCGTAAAATCATCACTCGATAATGACATAGTCACATCTGAACCAGCACCAATTGTTAAACCTGTGTCATTTAAAATACCCAACGATCCAGTTGAAGTATCTGCAGAGTCTGATCTCAAATAGTTCGCCGCCGCAACTCCACCTAATGAATCCGAATTTGTTGCAGTTCCTCTGAATTTGTTTGCCGCTACTGCCGTTGAAAGTGTAATACCTTGTGCGACTGTGGCAAATCCTGCTGTTATCAATGCGGCACCTGTCGTTTCAGTTGAACTTGGAGTAAATGCTATGTTGGATACTACACCTACCACAGCATCGTTGGCTATCATTTTTAAAATTGTTCTTGTAACACCTGTGTTATCCTCGACTGAATCAGTTGTGAAAACTGTTTGTCCTGAACCTGCAACTGTTGTTGGTCCAATTAATGTCCATGCTGTTCCGCTGTAAACATATAACTGAGTATTGGCTGTGTCAAACCACATATCTCCAAGCACTGCATTTGTTGGAGCAGTAGTTGAGTTAGTAGTTGAACCTACTGGTTTAAATTTTGAACCTGTGTAAACATTAATTTGGTTGTTAGTTTTGTCATACCAAAGTTGACCTTGAATTTTGTTATTCGGAGCAGATGTATTATTAAAATTTTCTAAAAGTTTAACAAGGTTTTCGTTAAGTTTTTCACCAAAACCCGCATAACCTTTTCCTATAAGTGTAAGGTCCGTAGTTGCGACATCAATTGTGCCGTCTGCGAGGCTAACCAATAAGGTTCCGAATGTGTTGTTAATCTTGTACGCCATATATCAATTAGTTAGATTTGTTATCTCTAACCTCAGTCAAAAAACTTACATCGCCGACTAACTTAATAAGGATCTCTGCATATTCAGGTGTAAGCATTTGATCAATTTTTGTTTGCTCTTCTGCTGTCCACGTAGATTCCCAATTATCGTTGATATAGTCTGCTACTTCTTCTTTTGTTGCCATTTAAATGTACTCCTTATGCTTATTTATTAGTCTTGTTGTGTTGCTCATCATCTGAAATCCAATGTAAATCTTTACTGTATTTTCCATCCAAATCACGCAAAAATGTGTGTACATTTGTTTCAGCAAGTACAAAATTATGATATTTTTCATACCTTTTGTGTAATTCTCTCTCTTTTGTTGCTGTATATACCAGTTTCATATCTTTAGATTTTGCGAGATCTATCAAAGCATCAATACATAATTTCAATGCTTTGTGTACTTGCCTTTTGTCCGCTTGTTTATCTGTGACTATCCATTCCATAAAAGCAAACTGTGTTCCTACCCCTATATATAATCCACCAGCACAAATTGGTTTGCCGTCATACTCTATCATTATACCATCGGGTGGCAAACATTCTTTTGGTACAGTCCCGAACTCCCAATCTGTCCACCATTGCACCAATGTGCTATAATCTTGTTCTATGTTCCAATTTCTAGTTTGCATTTTTTTGTAAAACAATTTTATTAATGTTATATGATGACTCAAAGCAATATCTCACTGCGTCTGCAACTTCTTCAGCCTTTAATTTAGGCAGTTCTTCCCACATACCTTTTATCATATCTGTATCTACAACATCAGGACAGATGTCATACACTGATAAAGGCTTGTTGAATAATTCTTCTTGCAATTCACTTACGTATCTAATCAAATTTTCTTTATGCCAACAATACCAACCATAATCAGCACTAATATTTTCCTCGTCTTTTCCTTGTGGTGTTCCGGAAGTGCTTGTAATCACTGCAACTTTTTTGTATTCATTATGGAAGCAACCATAAATCCTTTTCAATAATTCAAATTGTCCTCTGCCTGCATAGGCGTTTACAACAATCAAATAGCAGTCTTTAAGTTTTTCTATTATATCTTCTTGATTATTTTCGATGTCATATCCGTTACTTCTACTCAAACCAATAACTTCGTAACCTTTCTTTTTGTACAGTTTTGTTATTGCTTTGCCTATACCTTTTGTATGACCTATTATGGCAATTCTATTTTTGTTTTTTCCTCGTCTCATATACATCCACTAAATTATCCAATCCCTCAAAACATTCTGAATAGTTTTGGTAATATTTTTCAAACTTTTCTTTAGTGTATAATGATTCCTTGTAAAAGTCAATTAATAAAGTAGTTCTTTCACCTGGATTACGATTAAATCCGTTGTGTAATTGCACGTCCGGTTGGAACACATATGCTTCTCCAGTCTTCCATGTCATAAGTTCTTGTTTACGAGTATCTATATTCATAACATACATACCACTTTGATCACCACCACCGTCTTCCAAGCACATTTGATATCTCCAGCCGCCTTCTTTATCAGTATGATTACCAATTTTTGTATCGGGACCTACGGTCATTATTGCAACATTTGTTTTGTAGGGAAACTTTCTAAGTATAGAGTACAGGATAGGATAATCATTGAAAGATTGTCCTTCATGATCTCCGGATTGAATTCCTAATGCTCTCCATTGACCGTGAACATAATCTCCACTTTTATCATCAAAGTCATCTGGTAGTCCCCTCACACTATCTGAAAAGTCTTCCGGATCTAAAAATACTTTGTTAGGTTGTGAATCGAACTCATGTTTGATGTTTCGCCAGTGCTTGTCCAACTGCCTAAAACATTCGCCTTGTTGTCCGTGGTAAAAAGATTTATCAAGCATTTAGTATATTAACATTTTTATCATGTATCTGTCTATCATGATCTTGCCAATTACTAAAAAATTGTTCGCCGTGGTTGGTTAATTCTTGTTGTTCACTTAATTCGAAGTAATCTGTGAATTCTATACCTTCGATAATAATTCTTCTGTTTTCTGAACCAAACACATAAACTATTGCATCATCATTTCCTAGTGATACACCGTGTTTGCTGTTTTCAACTCTAGTCCATTTGCCATCTTCTTTGACCATGTGTGTGCCTGAAACTTGAACACCTTTGTATTCATATAAATTATCTATTAAGAATTTACCAGTTGCAAATACTTTGCCACCAACTGCTACTTCATCACCAATATCTACAAGTTCAACTGCTTTTTGTGATCCATCAGCCATAGTAACCAAAGTGCCTGCTATGAAACAACCACCACCGCCTGATCCTCCTGAAGCACCACTAACACCTGAAGCATTTCCAAATCCATTTGATGTTGATGTAAAATTAATTCCTGTGTTAAACATGGCTTTCCATGCTCCGCCAACTTTGATATATCCTGCTGTAATTTGTTTCCATGTACCTGATACTTTTGTAAACATATTGTTAATGCTTTTCCATGCACCTGATACTTTCACGTTTGCTTGTACTCCTATATTGAATACAACAACTGCATAACCATTGGCTCCTGATCTTGCTGGACTTCCGCCTACTCCAACTCCTGACACGTAATAAGATTCGCCTGTACCACCTGGCGTTGTACCTGAGGCTAACACACCTGTACCTCCAGTCTGCACTAAACTTAAACCTGAATACCCACCTTGACCTGTGTTGTCTCCAGAACCACCTGCACCACCTGATCCACCAACGAAGCCGCCGCCTCCGCCGCCTCCACCACCACCGTCTCCAGAGTGGTCTCCACCGTTTTGTCCTAGTGTTCCTGGTGTTTGTCCGTGTGCATTATTTGTGTTGATTCCTGGTGTTGAACCCGAGTGGTTACCTGCACCACCGCCACCACCACCGCCACCGGCTATGTGTATGGCTGTACCATTAAGTGTTACGAGTGTGGCTCCTCCTCCAGCACCTCCACCACCTGAATATGGTCTTGGTCCTGCGTTACCGCCTCTTCCACCTGAATAATCTGTTAAACTTTTTCCGTTTGTTCCACCCGGTGCACCACCTCCCGATGATCCACCTCCTCCACCGCCGCCTACTGCGACCTGTAAAGTGTTTCCTATGTTACTTGCAATTGAAGCCGCACCTGCACCTGTGTAATTTAGATGTTTTAGGTGATGACCTCCCGTACCAGGTCCACCTGGGTTATCATCTGGACCACCACCGCCTCCGGCGCCACCCCATAGATAAACGTCAATTGATTGTGTTCCTGGTGGAACAGTTACTTCTTGTACCGTACCTGTGTAAGAAAATTTATTTACTATTGCGACCATAAAGGATTACGCCTCCCTTACGAACCAAATATCTCCGTCGTTTCCGTCGCCCCCAGTTGGATTAGACGTTGAAACGTACTTCTCAGAGCCATTCCAAAATGCTCCGTACGCCGACACCTGTCCAATTGTTGGAACCGAAGTGCTTGATGTCATTGAAGTTGTTATTGCTGAACCAACTGCCGCTAAATTCATGTTTGTCACTGTAACTAAACCAGCCGCTGTTGTTTTTAATACTTTTTCTTTGTTAGCATTTCCGTCTACTACTGCATCTGCCAATCTAATAATTTGTGAATATGAATTGTTTTCACCCGCTGTCCAATGATTTTCTGATACATCATAAAACAATCTTGCGTCATTTGTATCTGAAGTTTCTACTATTAAACCAGCATCTGCTTCACTATTACCTGCATTTACTTTTAAGAAAGTGTCTGAGTGTTGTACAATGTCTGATGATGTGTAATTGTAAGCACCGCTTACGTTTAGGTTACCAGTGATTGTAACATCACCGCTGATGTCAACTCCACCATCTGCACCTGTTAATTGTAAAGGAGTTTTTGTAACTCCGCCATCATTTACTGTAAATTTTAAATCTTTGTCCTGTGATGTTTGTGCAACTGTTACATCGTTGCTGGAAACTGTTATTGATAGTTCTTGTGCATCACCAATTATTACACCTGAATCTGTGTCTACTGTGATAGAACCTGTTGTTACATCAGACGCATCTGCTCTTAAAAAGTTACCACCTGCAATAACTGTGCCTGATGGATTCGTTGTTGTAGATACATCAATGTTTGTTGCCTGTGTGTTTGTACCATCAAACACTGCACCTATTGTTGAATTTAATGTTAAACCTGATTTGATTTCAGCAAAACCTGTTTGTGTTACACTTGGTGTGAACGTCTCTTTTGAAAGTATTGCAACTCTTGTGTTGCCTGCATACATCGAACTTACAACTTTATTACCACCTGAACTTGCAAGTGTTTCTATCTTCCAACCTGATAATGTTTGTCCTGATGTGTATACCGGACCTATCAAGTGCCATGCTGAACCTGTGTAAACATAAACTTGATCAGTTCCTGTTTCATGCCATAAATCACCCGCTGTTGGTGATGTTGGCTGTCCTGCTGATGAATTTGCTCCGCCTGCCGGTTCAAATGCTGAACCATCATAAACTTTTAATTGTCCTGTGTTTGTGTCGAACCACAACTCACCTCTTAAAGGCGCCGTTGGTGCTGATGTTCCCGCTGAATTTTCTAATAGTTTTATTTGGTTTTCATTAAGCAATTCACCAAAATTAGATCTGCTCTTTCCGAAAAGAGTTAAACTGGTAGTATTATCAATATTACCGTCTTGGATCGTTGCAATTACTGTTCCGTCTGTTTTGTTTATTGTGTATGGCATTTGCTTATATTTATTGTCTTCCAGCCACAATATTAATTGTGCCTATTTCTGTTGAATTATACTCCTCTAGTGCTTTTCCTATTACTGTTCCTACTTTAGGATCATTTCCTTTTCTTGCAACACCAGGATGTTGTGAATGTGTTACAAGCATATCACCTTTGTTTATAGTTCCTACTACTTTACATGGTACTTTTCCTTGTAACGCTACCGCTTGTCCTGTTGCTTCTGAATTCATTAAGTACGCTGGATTCTCTGATATTACACCCGCTACTCTTGTGTCTGCACCCATACTCGAAACTGTTATTTCTTTTTCTCCGCCGAATATAACAACTGTTCCAACTTCATACTCTGCATCAGATTCATATATCTCTGCCAAGTCAGCGTATTGAGCCGATGTTGCTTTTGCATATACAGTGTTATATTTTTTAGAACTTGAACCTATATCGTAACTTGTTGTTGCATCAGGCAAAATATTTTTTGAGGTTAAAGTTCCGCCCATTGCCAATGTTCCTAAAGAACTTGCTCCAGTTCCTGAAATATTACCTGTGACGTCACCTGTCAATGCACCAGTAACTGCTGTTTCAATATTTGTTGCTTTTATCGTTCCGTTGACATCTACTGTTGCAGACGGTGTTGTTGTTCCAATACCTACTCTAGCATTTGCACCATCTAATGTCATTACAGTTTTTGTTACACCGCCGTCATTTACTTTGAAAGTTATGTCTGTGTCTGCAATAGTGTTTGATATGTTTGCACCTGTACCGTCAACTGTGATTGTAAGATCCGAGTCTGCACCAACAATAACACCACCATCGTTTGCAACTGATAAAGTTCCTGATGTTGTGTCATTGGCGTTTGATCTTAGATAATTTGCCGCCGCAACTCCGCCTAATGAATCTGAGTCACTGGCAGTACCCTGAAATTTGTTTCCTGAAATTGCTGTAGATAAAGTAATACCTTTTTTGATTGTTGCAAATCCTGTGATGCTTGATTTAGGAGTAAATTCATCCTCTGAAATAATTGCAATAAGGTTACCGTCATTAAACCATTTTGTAATATTTTGATTTGCATCTGATGAATCTAAAATAGTATCGTAGGTAAATCCGTTTGTTGTACCTGTTGATGAAGGTGGACCTACTAAAACACTTGAACTTCCGTTATAAAAGTAAAGTTGTCCAGTATCAGAATCAATCCACATATCACCTTGTGATAATCCTGATGGCGCTGTTGCCTGGTATGGTGCACTACCTCCTGCTGTTTGGAATGCAGTTCCGTTGTAAACTTTTAATTTTCCGTTGGTCGAATCCCACCATAGTTGCCCTTCGATAGGTTTTGTTGGTTGTGTCGTATTTGAAAAGTTTTCTAATAAGTGTAAAAAGTTTTCTGCAATACTTTCACCGTAACCTGCATACCCTTTTCCAATAAAACTTAAATCAGTTTGAGAGTTAACAACTCCGTCCTGAACTGTGTATTGGTTTGGCGATGCCGAATTGTTACTTTTGTTTACTGTGTATGCCATTTATTAGTATCCAGTATTACTTCCTGAAGTTGTTCCGCTTATTGTGTTTGATGTTGATAATGCTGTTGAACTTGTTTCAGTAAATGTTGTTAATGATTGTATTCTTAAAGTGTAATCAATTTGTATTAATCTGTTTAAAGATTTTTGCACAGGGTGAAATACAACGTGTGTTAACAATTTGTTAGTGCCGCCGTTTTCTGTACCTTCCCAACTTTTTAGTCCTAGTTCATCAAATACGTAATCACCATTGAAATTTGTAGTGTTGTCAAAAGCCGCTTGTCCAGTTGGTTCACCGTAATCTAATGTGCAAGTTACAACAATGTCAGTATACTTGTTACCTGCTGTGTGTCTTACTTCCATTTTGTTTCTTGTTGTGTCTTTGTTTGTAGATGAATTATCATCTATAACTTTGTAATATGTTTGATTATAAAGTGCGGCATTCGTGCCTGTTGAATTAGGAGTTAGATACGTAATAACTCCTGTTGTGTCTACAGATGTTCCGCCATTACCCAATGCAAGTTCATGTATAAAACCATTGGATTTGTTTGCTAAAGAATTAGCCAATGCCTGAGACATATTTTCATAGTGAATAGCATTCCTTTTATCCACCATTACTTCACCAGTCTCTGGGTCAAAAATTTTGATATGCCCCGTCATCATAACACCAGTGTTATCTTGGGGTTTTTTATTTTCTTCTTTTTCCACTTCTGTTTGTTTATTATCCTGTGTCATCTAGTGTATTTATTCAGGTGCATTTGTCGGCTCATCCGCTATGAATCTAGCCTGTTGAGTCGTAGAAGCCTGTAATCCTTTACCATTTGCTGGATTACCGTCTTTACCCGTGTACCAAACCTGTCCTTTCTTATGTAAGATTTTAACCTGTGTGCCAGATGCTGGAGCAGTGCTTAAAGTAACTGCTGTTGTCGATCCGTCCACAGAATAGTTAATAGTTGATCCATCCTCGCTAGTAAGCAACAATCGTTGGCCACCAATGAATATGTCTAACTCACTAGCAGAGGCTGGGGTTTGTGATAGTGCAAACGTCTGTGTACTGCCATCACCTGTGAAAGTGTTGGTGTGTACTGTGTCTGCATAAGGTATGGTTTGAGTACCGGACGCATCTACCACTTCAGCGCCTGATCCATGTGCCTTAATTCCTGTACCAAGTGTACCACGTCTAAGTTGTCCTAAACGATTGTTTGTCTTGGTGAAATATTCAATTCTTTCTTTGTCGATAAAGATTACACCTGGTGCATTGGCTGTTATGTCAGGTGTGGATAATATGCTTCCATCTTTGACCACTATTGTTTTATCTCCATCAACTATATCTTGTGTTAATTCTGTTGTAGCATTTTTGTTAATACGTTTGTAGAAAGTTCTATTCAACATATCTTTGAATATTCTAAATCCTGTGGCTCCTGTTGCCGATTCCATAGCAAAATACAATACATCTAATCTATCTGAAGCAACTATCGTTATGCCGTACACTGTGATTGTATTGCCACTTAACATGAAATCCTTACCTTGAATTAATTGTTGTCCATTCAACCATACATAAGTGTATGATGCGTTCAGTGGTTCAAATCTTAATTTAAATATTCCGTTAGTTCTTCCTTCTAAAACTTCTCTTCTATGTTTCATTCCAAGTGCATTATTGAATGTTGTGATTGAAAGTTTATCACCTGCTGTTAATGAATAAGGTGTTGTAATTCTGCTTGGAATTAAAATTACAGAAGTTGGATTAGAACCATCTATAAAATATTGATTATCAACTAATGTAGAAATACAAATAACATCTGAGGATGTCGGCACTGATTCCACAGTGAAAGTTATATTTTGATTTCCTATGTCAACATCATAATCAGCACCATAGAATTGCGGAGTACCGTTTACAAATACTTCAACTTGATTTTGGTTAGTTATAGTTTTTGCCGGATCCACTGTTGAATCATCATCAAGTCCCGACACAACTCCGTAAGTATATGTGCTTCCATCACCAATGTAATAAGTGTTGTCAGGTCCTCTTAACACCCTACCATTACATTCTACAGTTGTCAAACTAGAGAATGGTCCAATCGCCCCTGCAGGATAAGTCAAATCCATTCTTGTTGTAGAACCATCGTAAGTTAATTCTTCATTTCTAATACTTGCATAACTTCTTGTGCTAATGGCCGTTCTGGCAAAACCTGCCACTTGTATAAATGCGTTTGCCGCCGGAGCAGTATTGAATGTTACTTGCAATCTTTTCGCTACACTTTTTGTTGTAAATTGTGTGGTAGGTACACCGTCTACTGTAATGTAGATTTCAGATGCTGTTGAGTCGAGTGAGAAATCATCACTAGTAGCAGTGGTGTAAGTGACAGTGCTTCCATCACCTGTGTATTGATCCAACACTCTATAATTTTCTCCACTTATTGCGAATACTTTTATTGTTACAACACTTAGATTTGCAGGCGCAGATCCAAAAGTAATTGTTTTATTTTTTACATCTACTGTATAATGTGTTGTAAGTTTTTTCACAACTCCATCACAACTTACTGTTACTGAACCTAATGTGCCTGGTGTGTCACCGATAGCAAACCTTACAGTCGATCCATCACCAATGTAATTGTTTTCGCTTATGAATGGTACACCAGATTCTGGTGAAGTATAAACTTTGATATCCACTGTGTCAAACATCTGTCCAGGAACTGTTTCTTCAGGTGCGTAACTTGTATCCGGACTAATAAAATCATCACCTTCTAATAATATATCACTAGGAGCATGACCTAAAGCACTTGTAAACAAACCTCCCTTGACTATCGAATCTAAAGTTCTATCGTCAGTCGGTGTTAGTACACCGTCTTCATCAAACGGAATAAATTCAACCAATGTACCATCTGCTGGAGCAGAAGTTAATGTGACCGTTTTTGTAGTACCGTCGCCTCTGAAATGGTCAACTGTTGTACCTGAAGGATCTAAAACATTAACTTTGGTACGTGTTTGATTAATTTTTGTATACACTTGATAAACTTTTGTACTATCAGGTGCTGTGCTGAATGTAAACTGCGTTGTAGAACCATCACCACTGAATGTTACAATGTTTGATGCTCCATAATTGTCCCATGGAAAATCGTACCAACCTGATCTATCCCAACCTTGATCTTGTGAGAATAATAATCCTGTCACCATTGTTCCACCGTAATCAACACCTGTCATTACTTGTGATAGTTCATTTCCTGGCATACCAGATCCCGGCGTGTAGAAACCTTTAGTTCTATCTGCCGCAGTTAAACCTACTTCGTCTCCACGCACTTTGTAAACATTTCCAATGTTATCATCAAAATCTTTTGTCGAAGTAAAGGCACTTGTTGCTTTGTATAACTGATTGTTATGTCTGATTAGATCTCCATATGCAAAATATGTAGATGCTGTCCAATCTTTTACTCGTGAAGTACTTGATACTCTATCAAATTTAATTGTTGTATCAAAATCCCTTACGAGATCATTGTTAAGATTTGCGTATGCTTTTGCAGTGTTAGATGGAGTATTCCCATTTTTCAAACCGCCTGTCAAAATAACTGTTGGTGTTGTTGTGTAATTAGAACCTGTGTCAGTTAAAGTAATTTTTGTTACTTTACCTCCTTGAATTATTGCTGTTGCTTTTGCTGATGTAGTATTTGGAGCAACATACATTTTGAATGTGCCTGACTTATTGCTTTGTGCATGATTAGTAGAACCTGTTGGCATATAGAATGTGCCTGATATATCATCAAACGTATGTGTATGTGCAGTTCCACTTCCGCCATTTTGTGAGTCATATATTTTTGCTTGTTGTTCGCTTGTGAACAATGGATAATAATATCCAAAACTACCCGATGTAGCACCGCTTGAACTTGTGCCTTGTATTTGGAATGGACCTGTACTGCCCACTGTGCCGCCTAATATTGTTACTTCTGGAGCAACCTCATATCCCGATCCTGCACTTGTAATTGTAATTGAAGATACATATTTTTTATGATAATCATTCCACATCTGATGAGGATATTCCGTCAACTTGTCAGTGTCCACATCAACATTTAATGGTCTAATTTTTTTAGTAGTTGTGTCGTAGAATGGCGGATTGTCAAAGTCACTAAACAAACCATCCTGTGTATCACTGCCAGAATATGTAAGTTTGTATTCCCTTAATTTTGTATGGAATGGTTTAACTTCTTTGATGTAACTTTCAATCCAAGCATCTGTGCCAGTTTCATAACTTTTTCTCTGATCTAATTCTCTGACAGAGTTTTTAACATTTATAAAAGATGTTTTGAATACCCAATCAACATAAGTTTGCTCTGCAAGGACTTTTCTTAAACCAGTAAAGAATAAAGTGTTGTATTCACCAGCAAGATCGTTAATAAACAAGTCATCTCTCAATGCTGTCAAAATCATTCTCGTTTCTTTTGCAGGTTCTTGGTCAAAGAAATTTTCATCAAAAGTATCTTGGCCTGCGAATCCAGTTGCATCCTGTGAATAATCATAAAGTTTTGTTGATAATCTTATTGTACCGTTTTCAGTTCCGGTGTTTTCCCATCCTGATGTTGTTTTTGTAAACAATTTCCATCCACCCGTGTCAGCACTTGTTACTTTAACATTTTTGCCCGGTACTAAATCTAAACCATCTAATTCGTATTCGAAGGTAACTTGTTTATCAATTAGTGTTGTTTCACTATACCCTTCTTTGTACCAATCTGTGTAGTTCCAATAATTAGAAGTGTTATAAGTCTGTAATTTTGTTCTAGACCATATAGATCCGTCCCAAGTGTATATTGCCCAAAAGTTGTTTGATGTTTCATCTGCTTTTACAAGATATTTTACAGTGCCCGATAGGTCTGCTGTATTGATATATGTAAGTTCAGCATAAGTGTCAACTATTGCGTCCCATTCTAAACTTTGTGCAGTAGGCTCAGGTTCTTTCGAATCCAGATTGTCTAGGTTTATCTGTCCAACTAATTGACGTTGTTTTAGAACTGTATTTGCATAGTCAATGATTTCTTTTAGTGCACCAAATCGGTCAATGTACCAACTTTGCCTTGGACGTATGTTGTTTCCATATCTTTGATTCAATGGTAAGTCTAAATCTGGTACCTTGTCACCAGCACTATTTGAACCTATCAGTGAATCCCACCAACGTGTTTCGATTTGTGTTCCGGGTCTATAATCTTTATCTCCCTCTCTAGCAAGTTTCCATACTGAGTGTGAATCACCCTCATAGTCATTTGATCTTATATCAACACTTAGAATTATATCACCATTGACTAAATTTGCCACGTTCCATAAAATAAATTTGTTTCTATTCGTAATTGCGTAATATTTTATATCATATCTTTTTGGATCTCGAATTAGATTTGCAATATATGCCACTGTGTTATTTCTTTTGACAACACTGTCCATTGGCATACTTGCTTTGTCTTTGACCCAGTAGTAATAATAGTCTACAAATGTATCAAGTCTAGAATCATACTGTTGTTTTACTGTGTATTTGTTAATGTCTAACACTGTTCCTGTTATAGTGCCACCTGGTGTGTTAGATTGTATGTTATATTGTTCTGGAGTTAAAAGAGATTCTGTCCATTCGTAAATGTCTATACTAGACCCAGGAAAAGTTTTACCCCAATTATTAATCTTGTATTCTTGAGAACCTTGTTCATACCATAACCATTTAACTTTTGATAGATCCCACCACACTTCACCTAAATGTTCTCTGCCCCATGGCGTTTTAGTATTGGCGTTATCTCCTGTATTGTATACTGCCGGATCCCAATTGGTTTTAATATTGATTTCTCTGTCTGCTATTCCTAGTATTCTTCCTTTGATAGGATCATACAGGTCATAATGGTCTCTTATTTCTTTTGATCTATTATCGAATTCAAAAACTTGTCCTACTTTTGAAATATCAATTAACGGAGTTTCAGTAACAATATTCTTCCATGCATACTTGCCATTTTCTTTTAAATCAAAAATAGTTACAGTTCCGTCGTTCACTATTTTCGTACTTCCGTCTGCTCCTACATTACCGTCATCTTTGGGTGCTCCAACAAATACTGAATTGTCTATTGCACATACCCCTCTGCCAAAATCATCCATTGCTGAAACGTTATCAGTCATTAGTCTATCATCAATAACAAATTTTGTGTTGTACATAGTGGCTGTGTATGCTCCGCCTGATTGTATATTGTTATCAACCACTGATGTATCTTGTAAATCAAATGTTGTTGCTCCTGCATCAAAATTCATTTCTCGTGGACTTGCAAAACTTTCAGCACCTATAACTAATCTATTTCCTGCAGGATTTATTGCAAGTGTAGTTCCAAACTTCATATTAGTTTGTGAGTCTGGTGCATTAACAGTTTGTTGTAATGTGTAAGTGTTTGTGGAACCGTCTGCATTCCATTTGTAATAATAAATTGCTCCAGCATCTGCTTGGTCTGATTTATCAACACCTGGAGCACCTATTATTAAAGTGTTTCCATCTTTGCTCATTGCAATCGAGTCACCAAATGCAGTGTTAGCCGTTGAACCATCTGATGTTACACCTGTAAGTGTTTGAGTTAGAGTAAATGTTGTTGCTGAACTTCCGTCTGCTCCAGATCTTACAAATATTTCTACCTTGCCTGCATTTCCTGGTGCTAATGAACTTACTGCAAGTACATCGCCGTTATCGTTGGCTTGTATTCTGTGTCCAAATCTTTGTCCGCTACCACCTGCTGGTGCTTCTAGTGTGTAATCTTTTGTCCATCTGTCATATGTTGAACCGTCTGATCCTACTCCCCAAGTGTACACATAGACCCTACCTTTATCACTGCTGTGTCCTGGTGCTGATACAAACAAATATTTTTGTGCTGTATCTCTTGTAGAACTTGTGCCAGACTCTGTAATTTTATGTGCCCAACCAAAATTCTGTGAGGCCGCATCTACTGGCGGTAAAAGTGTTGACAATGTTCCGTATTTGAATGTGCTTGGGTTCCAAACAAAAGTTTTTATTAAACCAGCATCTGCAAATCTTGTGCTACCATCTGATCCTAATGAATTTGTGTACGGTCCACCTGCAACAACAAAGTTTTCATCTGTACTCATCGACAGAGATTCTCCTAATTTTCCTGTGGAATCATTTCCAGCAGTAGTTGTGATTGTTGACTGCGTTTCAAACACACTGCCTGATGTTGCTTCTCTTCTAAATAAGAAATTAATTTTTCCTTGCCCGTCACCAGGAGATGATACAACTACTGTTCTTCCATCATTCCTAGCAACAATTTGTTGTCCAAAGTTTTGTTCCGCTGTTGAACTATCAGGCGATAACTGAACTTTTATATTGTATGGATCTTGTTTTTGATATACTCTCCATAAACCTGAATGATCAGCATCAGTCCAAATTCTGTCACCAGTATATCCTACCGCAGGTTTTTCATCTTGATAATCACTGTATTTTAACAAATCATTTACATTATCTATTGAATTAAATCTTACCGAAATAAATTTATAAACATTTCCAAAAGAATCTGCTGTGGATTCATCTGAAACATTTTCTACAAATGGAGTGTTTAAGGCAAAATCTATCACAATCGTTTTGTGATCTACAACAGAAAATACTTCGTATACTCCATTTAAGGACGGAGTTTTTGCGTTTGTTATTGCAAAATAGTCTGCTAAACTTGTTGTTGTTCCTGCTGATAGGCCATGTGAATCAGTAAATGTAATTTCTAATTGTGTAGCATCGTTAATTCTTTGTAAATTTTTAATTTTGTAATCTTGATTCGTAAGTCTATACACGTCCCAATCATTGTTAGATTTGTTTGCTACCCATATCAATTCATTTTGCGTAACTTTAGTAACATCTAGTTTCAATAGATCCACTTCATTAAATGCTGTGTGGTGCACGTGTTCAACTTGTGGATATCCCGCAGTTTTGTAAACCTGTGCATGGTCTCTTGTGACTCCTTCTTTTGTGTAGTCTAATCTGCTAAAAGTTTTTGATGCATCATAATCTACAGGCTTGTAGAACATATCGCTTTTAACTATTGCATCTGATCTAGCATATTCAACTGTTTCATTGGAAGTGTTTAATAATTCAAAACTGTTTGGATTTGCTGTAATCTTATCGTCATCTAAACGTATTTGGATATTTTCAATCCTATCAACGTTTCCAAATTGTCCTGTTTTCAACATCCATTCTGGATATAAATCAAGACTAATGTCTTGTTCTTCATATTTGGCTTTAAGTAATCTATCTATTGCGTTTTTTGTACCTTTTTCTCTGATATATCCTTGATAAAATTTATACTGAGATACATCATTTACAAAAAGATTTTCTAAATAATCTCTAGATTGATAACCAATAAGTCTTTGTGCTAACTTCTGCTGAGATTCATCAAAGTTGTTTGTTTCTAAATTATAAAAATCATTAAACTGTGATATCTTATAATCAAAGTTTGGTATTAATTGTGCTCTTGGTTTAGCATTTTTCAATATCCAGTTTGCGTTATCAAATTTGTTACCCGATCCATGATTAATTTTTGCAACGTAAAACTTGCCTTGATATTCTACGCTGTCACCTATCTTGTAATCCGTGTTTGCTGTCCAGTATGTAACGTTTGCCGAATCAAACATAAAACCAGGAGCATAGTAATCGCCATTCCATCCGCCTGTTTTCCAACCTACAACTTTTAATCTTTGCTGTCTAAAACCTGTAGTAGGTTCATGTATAATATCTGCAAACACTGTTTTATTATCAAAAATAATAATGTGTTCTTTTTGAACGGTATTCAATATTATATTGTATAGTCCAGTGTTTTCATCTTTGATTTCAATATCAAAAGTTTTACCTATTCTTTTTGTTGATACTTGTCTTATTGGAATTTTTCTTCCACCTGCATCTAGTAATGAATAGTCACCTGCTAAATTTCTAAGTTTGCCAACAATCGAATTCTCTGTATCTAATTCAAAACCTTGTGCGGCAGGTGAAACTGTAATTGCAGATCCAGGTGCCCATTCTTGCGTAGTCCAAAATAAAAATTCTTTTACAGCGTTTTGCCAATTTAATGTTTCTTTGATTTCATTTGAGTACTTGTTAAATTTAAATCCTTGCTCTTCTAAATAAGATCCATAACCTAAAAGAAAGTCTGCAACTTCCTGAATTGTATCGAAAATGTAACCGTAAGGTATTGTTTGAACAGTATCTTTAAAGTCATTGTAAGTTACAACCTCTACAGATCCTTCTACTTTTAGTTTGTTACCAATTGATGTTTTAACAGGATATTTAAATTTGAAATATGGTTTTACTGTTGAGTAACCTAATACCTTGTATCCACCAAGTAATGTCGAACCGTCATGTGAAACATCTGTGTTCTTTTCTATAAGCACACCGGAATACGTAAAAGACTGTACCGGATTAGATGTTCTAAATAATATTTTGTAGTTTTCATCTGGAATAAATTTAGATCCAGATGTTGATCCAGGTGATACAGAATCTGTCAATACTTTTAAATTATCTTTATCTGTAAAGCCACCTAATTTATACGTAAGTTGTGTTGTAATGTTTGACATTTTTTTATAATAAAAAGTGTCTGCATCTAAATTTTTTGAAATTAGATAGTTTACAATAATAGGTTGATAGCCTGCTGTGAGATATGTTGTTGTTTCTCCAGTTGCATTATCTGTGATTGTCTGCAAATGGTATTTTGCATTCTTAAGGCTTCTTCTAATCTCAGTTTCCGTGTCAATTTGGTTACCGGCAATGTTTGTTGACTGTCTAGACGGATCAAACATATTTGAAAAGAATCTTGCAGGTTGCGTTAAAGCCAATGTTTTCATCACAGTAAATGGATAAGCGGATGATCTTATCCAAGCAGTTTCTTGTGGTGCTTGGTCACCAAATTTCCAACTTGATCTTCTGCCTGGAATATCTAAAACATCTATCAATCCGGCGCTGATAGGATCTAATAAATTTCCTGAAGCATCGACTGGCAAATAGTTTTTAATATCTGGCTTGCCATATCTTCCTGTTTTTGTTGCAATAGCAGTCCACAATACATCGTTTCCTGATGTGTATGGTGCAGTGCCATAAGTTTTATCCCAATTACTAGGTTTCTCAGAATGACCTAACATCTCCCATGGTCTGACATGGGGTGCATCTGTGTCATAGAAATATTTGTATATCGCCCTCCAGTACCCCGGTAATTTTTCTTTTTTAATTCTGTCGGTACTGTTTGCATAATTGTATGTAAAAGGTGAACCTTCTGAAAACGTGGTGTTGTTAATGTATTGGACATTGTTACGTCCTGCCCATACATGGAAATCTGATGCCATCACATCATTTATTTCACCAAGTGTAAAATCTGTAGAAGTAAACACACTTGGCATCACATCGGATATGTTGGTCAGTGTGCTATCATATTCAGTTTTAATATTGTTGTAAATTCTTCTTTCTAGTTCTATAATTAAATCATCTCTCTCATCACCGTATGCTTTAATAAATGATCCGTCATGCCTTCTAATCATGTTTGTTGTTGTAATGTACGTGTCATCTGAAATTATTTCTGGTTTGTATTTCGGATACATACCTAGTTTTGTAGGAGAAGGTGGCAAGTAACTACCTTTTGTATCTGAGTAGTCCTTAATTACAATTTTATCTCCTTCTGCTAGTGATCTAGTAACTGTTATACTATCATCTACTGTACTGAATGTGTAATCTGTTCCTAATATTAAAAGTTCATCATTTAGATAAATGTAAACCGCTCTATTGCTTAATTTTGTAATGTCGAATTGCGAATCAATAGCATAATCAGTTTGAGATGATCCTGCAACAGTATGTGTTCTTGTTGAAACATTTTCTCCCCAGCCTAACATATCTTCGTAGAAGAATGGAAAAGAACTTGTTCTGCCTTGCGTGATTGCTGTGACAATTTCGTCTACTCTATCTCTTGCAACTCCTTCATATGCTGTATCTGTAGCATGAGTTAAAAATGCACTATACCATTTTTCGTATTCTAAATTAGCATAATCTATTGCTGAAACAAAATTAGATTCTCTATCTACCAAACTAAAAATAGCCGGAATCAATGATCCCTCGTGTTGAAGTATTGTTCCACCTTTTAATTTTGCATCAGGTTTGTCTCTTAGATTAGATGTGCCAGGTATTTGGCCAGTTACATCTTGATTTTTATCAAAGATATCTTGGACGTGTTTTAATATTTGTCCATATGTAAATGTACCTAATGATGCGTTTTCACTGTTTATAGATAAGTTTTCCGGCACTTCATAAATGCCTTTGTCTTTTATTTTTTTTGCAGAACTATATCCAGCAATTCTTATTTGATCACCTTCTGTTAATTCTTTATTAAATTTTACATATTTGTTTGTTGTTCCATCTACCAGTGTGTAATCAGTGTTTATTGTTTTTCTGACGCCATTTACTTTTACTGATACTTCTAAGTCAGTCAATGACGAAGAATCTTTATAAAAATCTATTGCAAATAATTGCGTTTCTGTAGAGTCAACTATGTATGTTCTAATAACTCTTTGTTTGCTTTTGCTTGTTCTTTTTACCCAAGGTCCCAGATAGTTTGTTACTTTTGCCAAAGTTGAATAGTGCAAATGTCCTGACGCTAATCTTTTGGATACCGTGCCTTTTCCTAGTTTGTAAGTGAAAGAATCGGACGTATGATCAGATTTGAAAACTATATTTCCTACATTATTAATTGTTTCATATTTTACTTTGATTCCAAGCACTGTATCTTCAACAGCAGAATCGCTTGTAGCAAATGAAAATATTTCTGCTCCAGCAAAAGTAGAACTTGGATATTTTATCGGATCATCTAGATCTACGTGCTGTTCATCATGCAAATTAAACAATGGCTGTTGATTTAATTTTGTTTTTTGTTGTGCATCCGCCCAACGGCTTGTACTATCATCGTAATATAAAGTTTTGCCTTGGTGTGCTGTACCAAACTCTATAAAGATAGAATCGTTTGCAGAAGGTGTACCATCTGTTGCTTTGGTAAGCGAAATCACTTGCGTGGAATCTCCCGCTGTAACAAAAGCCACATCATAAATTGTTCCATTCACTAGTGGATCTGTGTCGTTGGCGAAAATTACTCGCATACCATCCGCAAGTGCAAGTCCATCAACAATATAACCTGTTTGTTTTACAACCTGTGAAAAAGCGTCTGTTGTAGTTGTGTCATATAAAGTTACAGACTTTTTAGCAACCTTACCGTGATTGTATAGTTCTAGTCCAGAATCGAATTCAATAATTGGTCTTTTCGCTCTGTCATTTTCATCTAGGACAGGTGTGTACCCACCAACCCTTGCTGTTTCTTCAATAACAGATTTGTGAAACCATCTATTATATCTCGACCAAGCATTTTGATCACGTGAGTCTCTTTTGATTGTAATGTAATCTTTATCCTTAGGAGTATAAAATGATTTCGCATATGGCCTTGTGTCATATCCTACTGTGTCATAAAGTATTGTGGTTTCTTCAGAATATGATGCTGGTGTAATTAAATCATCTACGTCTGTAAGGGTAATGTTTTCTCCCACACCTTCCACATAGTATTGTTTGTCTTTGTACTCCGGAGCAACTATGTTGTCATCAAATTTTATTTTCATTCCATTTGATAAATCTAATGTTCTTAAACTGTAATTTTTTACCCCAACGATATCATCTTGTGGTTTTATTTTCGCAGTAGATGTTACGTCTTTGATTTGTAATATACCATACATAGAATCATGATTGCCGCATTGGTAGTACAATGTTGCAGGTCCAGTTGCAGGAACTGTGAATGTTACAGTACCATAGTCTGTTCCGTTGTTTGTTACACCAGTTGAATAAATTGTTGACGTCGAACCGTCTTCACTAATTTTTGATTTATAAGGTTCTGTCATTATCCATAAAGGATGACCTTTTGCGTTTACTTCAAATTTATAAGTGTTTCCTCTGTATAAAGTTAATATAGGATTTCTTTCATTCTCTCTGTGTGGCAAGTGCCAAGCACCTAATGAACTACCATCATCAGGCCATGCTTCAACTTTATATTCTGCAACTGCATTCGGTCCAACTGAATCTAATGATATTACACTAGGTCCAATCGGCATCCAATAGTATTCTCTGTAATTGATTAACTTGTCATAATCTATTGCTGGATTCCAAGAGTAAACATTTTCTTTTGAAATTCTATCATGATTATCTATGTTACCACCTAAAAATTTTATTTGATTAATATAATCGTCGTATGTTCCTGTAAACTTGACTTGGTCCTCAGGATTAAGTGATGTTGTATCTCTATCTGTGTAAGTTACCGCTGGCTCCAATTGATAAGCCATTCTGTCTCTTGACGTAGCAGAAATATATCTGTCTGTTTCTTTCCTTGTGCTGGCATCTTGTCTGCCTATGAAACCATCAAGTCTTTCTAATGCTCCTTTTTGTACTAGAGGATCTAATGTACTTCCTAAAAATCTTTGGTTGGAGTCTGTTCTATAAAAGGCAGGTAGATGTTGTACAGTTCTTTTGTATTCATTCTTGCCCTGTTTGACAACTTCGTTATTTGTTAATGAATTGATTTGTCTATCTGCCATTAGTATCCTGCCCCACTACTGCCGGAACTTGATCCCGAACCTGATGTAGTAGAGCCTGACACTGTTGATCCTGTAGAAGTGTTTGTAGTAGTTGTTGATGTGCTTGTGACTACTGTACCAGAAGCAGAAAGTTGATTGGCTCCTAGTGCTGAAATAATCGAAACATCATTAACGGTGGCCCCACTAATAAAAATTTCATCTGCCGCTGAATCTATCTGGAACAGAGACCCAAAACCCTGTCCTGATTGATTTGGCACTATCACCACTGTAAGTAGATCTGGCGCTAGTGCGTTATGAACATAAGCGGCTAATTCTGTAAAATAAAAAGTATCTCCAAAGTCCCAATTATCTAATGCGAAAAATTCATTTATCGCGGCAATCACTCTTGTTTTTATGACTGCATCTGTAACATTTGTTTTTAAATTTTTAACAACTTTAAAAGTTGCTTGTAATTCTTCATCAGCCTGTGTTCCAAATAATATTTTGTATTTTACAGGGTGGTAAATTATTTGATCTGACAATGATTTCAATGGGTTAAGTATACCTGAATAACTTATCCTCAATTGATTAGAAGTCGACGGCGTTGGCAATGTGCCACCATCCTGTAACCATATTCTATATAAATTGTCATATGTTCTTTCAAGCATATACACATCAATAATATTTGATACACTAGGGTCTATCCTAGTTTCCTGTCCAGCATTATGTTTGTATTGGAAATCAATACTGCTTCTTCCTCTTCTTGCTATGTAATCTGTTGTTGTTGATAATGTGTTTGATGTTGCATCATATTTTTTAACAACATCCTCTGCAGAATCATAAAAATAAAACAACTGTCCGTCTGTATAAGTCGACGTGCTTAATGTAATGTCAGACTCATTTTGAGTTGTAACAAAATTTGATGATGCATAAGGTCTAAATCTTGATATGTTATTGTATGAAATGTATTTTTCTTGGAATATAAATTTTGTAGAAACACTTGTATCAGGTTCAACAATTATGTCAAATATTTCAGGATTGTCTACAACACCATCGTCATCGTTATCAAAAAATCCTACTTTAACTTTTCTATTGTCCTGGAACCCATCTGATTCTGTAACAGTATCTACTACTTGCCATTTGATTGGATATCCAACTGCATTTCCTGTAGAAACAATCGAATTTGTTTTTAAAATTTTAACTGTGTCCTTAACACTAGTTCCTAATTTGTAATCATAAATTTTTTCTTGTGCATCATAATGAAACTTATTTTGCGATTCTGATTCAAAGATGTAATCTAACTTTCTGTATTGAACAGTGTAAGTATTTCCATCATTTGTAAATTTGAACCACCAACTTGCATCTGCGTTTGTTCCTGCTGTCGACCCTTGGTTAGTTAAGTCAAACACAGAACTTGAACTTAGGTTTGTTGACGTTATAACTTTCCATGTTTCTGAATCCCAATCATATCTCAATCCAAATTCTTCATATGCTTCTATTCTGTCAAGCATATCTGTTTCTAAATCCGATGAAAAAGAAGTTGTAAAGTTTGGAATTATAGCATTAACAACTGCACCATTCGGTACAATATTATTCAGTGTTACAGGACCTGCACCTGACTCTAAATTTCCTACACCACTGTTTGCTCCATCTCCTACCACTGCACCAATTTTTGCCCATGATCTATCCTCACTATCTTCAGTTGTTGATGTGACCAACACACCATTCAAAAATCTTCTTGTATCAGGAGATGTAAATTTTATTAATGCACCTGTCTTAGCATATTTTAAGTTAGAAGTTGCAAAGTCTCCTAGCACCAATGGACCACTTGATTTGATGTACCCAGTATTAGTGTTTGTTGCTGTTGTTGTACTGTTCCAAGTTGCAGATAGTGTGCTTACATCTTTTGTGCCGTATTTGAAATAGTAGAATTGTCTAGCATATGGCGTTTTTAATTTTGCTTCAACATTAGAGTCTAATGTAGATTGAATATCGTTCCTGTTATTAAATGTAAAAGTAAATTTTTGTGTCGATTCTTCTCTGTATAATATACCGTCCTCAGCGAAAACACTTACATTTGAATAAGCACCTGTTGGATCTAAAACTTCTTTTGCTCTTGAAATACCTGATGCAGATCTGTTTACAGATTTAACTTTAATAATTTCCTGAGACGCTGAAAGAGGTACAACTTGATAATCTTCAGCAGTAATCATTCTGTTTTGTGAATAGTATACTTGTCCTGCTTTTTCTTTAATCGAATCATTGGATTCAGATGCCGCGGCATTGTATACAGATGCTTGTAAACTTAATGTAATTGTGATTGTTTGTTGTCCACCATTTGCATCTATGTAAGGTATTGCAACAGTTATGTTTTGCATATCTGCCGGTTGTATAGCAAATTTGGCATTATCACTTGTTCTGTAAAATGTTTTAAACGATCCTAAAGGTAAATTTGAAAAATTTCCATCACCAAATACTAAATCTACTCCATCATTGGCTTTGGTTACAACATTGTAAATATTTCTTTCAGATTTGGACAATGAATTATAAATTGCGTTGTTGCCAGATAAAGATGGAACTTGTTTCCATTCTCGTGTGATTTGTCCAAATTGATCCAATTGATACAACCAAACGTCACTGTTGTTGATGTTTGATAAATCCAAAGGTTGAATATAATTTGTTATAGCAGTATCAACTGTAAAACTTTGTTGTTGCATTCTTCCTTGTTTGAACAAGAAGAAAAATCCTGTGTTATTTGAACTGTCACCTGATCCATCACTTCTGTAAGTGTAAGTAATGCCCGTTCCTTCTACTGGTCTCGCTTCATAAATTGATTCTGACTCTTCAATTGTAGATGACACAATTTCAAAATCTCTATTGACTCCACCGACGCTCGATGTAAAATTAAACATTGGCAAATCTACTTGATTTGAACTTAACGTATAAACTTCTGTGTCAATGCCTCCGATTTTTTTTGACTCTCTTGGATTTCCAAAAAGTTGTCCCGACTGGTTTGCCGCATTTAATATTGAAATAAATTGTTCTCTGTAATTTGAATTGGCCGAATCGTTCCATAACACTGTTTGATTTGATAGATTGGCTCCTGACGAATCTCTAACATCTTGCGTTGTAGATATAGCATCTATTTTCAATAGTCCAGTTGCTGGTTGGTTTCTTTTTGCATTATAGTTTATTAATCTTGCCAATCGTAAAATAGAATTTCTTCTTTCTGCTGTTTCTAGAAAGTTTTCTCTGGCATTTAAATCAACTCTAAAAGATAAAGCCTGTGCTATGTAGGCGATCAAATCTAATAGTGCAACATATTCAGAACTTTCAACAAAATCATTGAAATCATCTGGATAATTTTCTTTGAGATATGCCACCATTGTCCTACGAAGTGTTTCAAAATCGTAAGATTTGAAGTCCGCTTGTTGGAAAGATTGGTAAATTTTTCGCCAATCCTCGGCAACTAATAATCTGTTTTGTCTATCTGTTGTGGCCATAATACTTTAATAATGATATTTATAGTATTAATTATATGCGTACTTTAAGATAGGCGTAACAACGAGTTTTCGTCGAAGTTAAAGGATAGTTTTTCTGTGATGTTAAGTGGAACATACGTGATAGAAGCCTGTATTGCGATTCCTTTATCGGCTTCTCTCACAGTGATTTCATTGGTAGATATACGAGGATCAGCATTCAAATTAGCAGTAACATCTTCAAGTATTGCGTCTTTGAGTGATTCCGTAAATGGTTCAAATATTGCATCATAAATGATAGTGCCAAATTCTGGATTTTCAACACGTTCACCCTTACGCACTGAAAGTCTATTAATTAAATCTTGTTTTGCAACTTCAAAATCATATATCTTAAAATTTTGTTGGTCCGCTCGAGACGAAAACCCTTTGAACGTTATCGTTCCCCCGCCTTTGCTATTTGATGAATTAGAACCGTATGCCATTTGTAATATTTATTCTACCAAAATTTCAATTTTTTAATGAAACTACCTGCACTTTTAATTGCTGTGGATAATCCTGATGGATTTCTGTACATATTAGCAGGTCCAGTTTTAGACCCTAAAAAGAAACTTTCTGCAACATCGGCATATTTTTTTATTTGGGCCACACTTTCAGTAATGTTGCCTGATGTTATACCTTGAACAAAAGACAGAGATTCTTGTTTGATTATTGCTTCAATGTTTTTACCTGCATTAACTATTTCAGTAATATCCTGTACTTTTAAATTTACCTCGTCATTTAATGCTACAAGTTTTTTGACCTGCGTTGATACTCCGTTAATTGTTTTGTTTGCCATTAATGTTTCTCTAATTTCTTTTAGTTTTGCATCTGATAGATTTGGATTGTTTTCTTTAATTTTTTCTATCACACCGCTAATATATTTTTTCTTACGTTCTTGACTGCTTTGCCTTGCATATGGCTCATGGGTAACAAAGTCTGATACTGTTGTCCTCACTTTTATTGTGTTTGGCTCACCGCCCTCTTTAATTGGTTTTTCTACAGATATATCGTTAGCATCTGTTACAATGATTGCCACGTTTTGGTGATCTGGTGTTAACCAACTACAACCCCAGGAAGGATTTTGTTTACTGCCTGAGTTTAGATCAATCCTGCCACCTTTTAAGTTATGTGCACCACTGGCACTGTGCAACTGTGCTCCAGCATGTGACATTATTCCGTCTCTAGCAAAACTTTGTATAATTCCTTGCTGTGAAGAATTAAAAATTCCTGCTTCTCCCATGTTGTATATTCTTGGTGAACTGTTGGCAATGTTTATGTCACTGACCATTCTAATTCTCTGTTTGGCATGGAAATTAATATCCATGTCTGAGTGTACGTTAAAGTCTCCTCCGGATCTTATGTTAATGCCTGATGCAGAAAATATACTAACTGTTCCATCACTGGCCATTTCAATGAATGCTTTACCCGAACCATTAGCGAGATATATTACACCTTCAGTGTCATGCATCAACAATTGATGTCCCGATGCTGTTCTTAACCTTGCTAGTTTATTGTTTCCAACTTTGTCTCCGTCATCTAAAACAAAACAATGTCCCAGATCCCTATCCACTTGTATTGGTGTGTTGTCTAAACCAATGTTAAGTGTTCTCGACGTTTCACTTGTGGCACCCGGAGTGTTCCAACCAAACACTTGGCTTGGTGATTCTCTTCTGGCACTAGATGATGTTGTACCTCTTATATCGTCCTTTATCAATCCTTCTTGGAACAGTTGTTCCGCTAATACATCATTGACAGGAAATCTCCATTTGTCTAATCCTTGTAAAGATTCTCCACCTTGGTATGACTTTTTATTTTTTTCTTCGACAGGTAAAAAATCTGTTCCATAATTTTTCAGTTTAACTCCTGCGTTTGCACCTATCTGTCTTTCTCTATTAGTGATCTGTTCTGTGTTATTCACAGTAAATTCTGATGATCCCATTCCAGGCACGTTCTGATTTGTTAAAGGCTCTTGTATACAACCCATCCAGAAAGCGTTACGTTGGCCTTTTTCGCCCTTTGCGAATATAACCATCACATTGGTATCAACGTCTGGTGGAATCGCCCACATACCATATGAACGTTGCTGTGGTCCGCCCGTCTGATCCATTGTGTTTGCCTTGAAAGGTTTGGCTCCGTAGAAAGGCGACAAGTACTGGCACCATATAACTTGATTAGCAGTTATATCTTGTCCATCTGTCTTTGTGAGTGCAGGAATGACAACACCCAGTCTGCCCATTTTTAAAGGATCTATAGTATTCTTTACAACACCGATATAAGGACCTGCGTCTTTGGCATTGGCCTTTTGATCATAATTTTTAAGATTGTCGTGTGTGTCTGCGAATCCGCCTGATAATATACTCATGTTTTAAAATAAATCATCCTTCCAGTTGCTCCATGGCGTTTTACCCAATATTGCATCTTTCTTGCCTAAGTTGTCCATCTTCTCATCCTGTTTCTTGGTAAGTCCCGATGATACTTCTTCTGTAATACCGTACATCCTATTCCAACCAGTCACCTCAGTTTCAGTCTTTTTACCATCTATTTTTTTAGCATCTGCTTTAATGTTAGTTACTATCGTTCCTACTCCAGTACCTTGTTGTTGGTTCAACCTTACACAGTGCAGTGTTTGTAGAAATTGGCCGTTGTTAATCTTAGAATCCACTTTGACAACCTGATATATGCCAGTGAAGAAATGACTTCTTGATCCTTCGTCTGTGGTCGAATGTGTCAACAAGTTATAGGTACCTTTCACATCATTAATGTCCGGTGGCGTAATAAAATCTAATTGTATCAACGGTTGGAAATTCTCTGAATTAAAACTTCGGAATCTTTGACTTACTGCTGAATTACCTATACCGTTTGCTCTGTTCTTACTTCTGTTTTTATGAATTGGTATGTATTGGTCTTGGCAGATAAACGCTGGATCTCCCAAAATCTCCATCTCAATCCTTATCATGTCAGCCTGCGGATTGGTGATGTAATCATAGAACTGCTGGGTTTTGTCTCGTCCTGCTATCATCGTGTTACTGCCCTTTTGGATACTAGCCTCCTGCCTTAAAGGCGCCACAGGCTCTCCTGCATCTTGTCCAAATATTTCTATTAAATTTTTTTCAAAATCTCTGTATTTCCCGTCTTCCTTGCTGTCCTTATCAAACGGTCTCACATTTCTCAAATAATATGCAGTCTTGTAATTGATTCTCAAATTTTGTATATCTACGTTCTCACCTGTGTAAATGTATTTGTATTTTTTCCTTACCCATTTGGACCAATCTACAAACCCCAATGTCACACCAGGTGGAAAAAATTTCAGTACGTGTATTTTTTTTGGCACTGCTTTGAACACTATCCTTTTTGGACTTACTTTCCTTATGGAGTCGATTACATCAGGTTTTATGTGTTCAACAGAAACTTTTATTTCAAACCAATCAATCCATTGATTATTTTTTGCGAGATCTTTAAAGTCTTGACTCTTATAAAAATCTAATAAATCGTCTCCTTCTTTGAATGTAGTTGTTTCTGCTCCACCGTCAGTCACGAACTTGCCCGATTTGTTAGTGGCGTTTCCTCCTGTGGCTGTCATTCTCATATGCCAATGTTGCCAGAATCTGTCCACAATATCTGAGAAGCCTCCGCCTATCCTTATGGCATCTTCAAAAAACTTCACTATACTTGTCTGTCCATTAATGTTTGCATCTGCCAATTTGATCTCTGGATTTTGAGCACCTCCTAACCATCTTTGTATCCAATTCTTGTTTGATTCTGCTATTACCGTGCTGTAAATATTGTTGTACTTGCACAAAGCCTCTACCTCAGAAGAAAGCACAAATTCATATTCGTCAAATAATTCTCTTTTCTTTTCTGTTTTTTCCTGCTCCATTATTTCGTTCAGTTGTTCTTTTACTTCCTTTACCCATTCACTTATGCTGTTCACAGTAAGGTTAAGTGATCCTCTCGGATATTTGAATCTATCGTCGTGTGCTAGGTCACCAAATGGCACAGCGATAACATTGTAAGTTGTTCCCGCTTCGTTGACATCAAATTCAACTCTAACGATCAATATAGGAATCTTCCTTATGAATGCCTTATCCGATGATGCACCCAACGGGCGACCATTCTCGTCTGTTCCTTTAAACTCTATAGTCAACAGCAAAGGTGCGTCTTGAAAATCTCTGTAACCGTTTATGAACGTGGCCGCTTTGACTTTTTCCACAAATGAAACACCAAACGGTTCGGACAGTTCAAAAGACATTTTGGTGAAGTTTGCCAATCCTCTCTCAGGATTTGGTCCAACTGTGCTTAACATATCCAAGTTCTCGAAAAACAAGTCATGCCCCTTCGATAGAACTTTGACCGATTCTTCCGGATTATAATTGTCATTGTATTTCATAGTACCTGAACGGTTCTTTTCTCTTATATCTGCTCTGAGTTTGTCGTTCTCTTCTTTGTATCGTCCACCGCTGATGTTGGGATCACCTATGCCGCCCGACCTAGCAATCACATCATGTATTGGATTTTCTAGGAAAGCGTGAGTAGTTAATTCTTCTTCGCTTATTCCACTCAATGTAAAAAGTGTGTTATAGGTAGCAAATTGATGTAACCCATTTGTTTTTAATAAATCAGGATGACCTGTGTCTTCTAAGGAAACATCAGACACCACAGTGCCTTCAAAGCCTGCCGCATTGTAGGCCTTATTTTTCATCCAAGCATCTAATTGCTCGTTGTATTTTTTCCGTATGTTTATTGCACTACCACCATAGAGGTATTCGCCGTCTTTTCCTTTTTTGAATGCGTTAAAAATTTCCTTAGACTTCCGTTTAACGCCAAATTTATCGTTATCGAACAAACCCATTCTATACTCCTAAATCACTAGAAATATTTTCTGCTTTGGGTAATTGGATTGTTACTCCTGGTTTGAAGTCATATATTGGATCTTCGATTTCGTCTGGATTTCTCTGTGCAAACACCCACCAAAGTCTTGGTGTACCATAAAGGTCAAAAGCCAACAGGTCCGGTCTGTATGCATAAGTTCTTTCTATCGTGTAAGTCTTATCGTCCGCTTCGGCAGTTATTGATCTCGGCACATACATTTCTAAATTAATTTCATTCTGTGGAGTAGCATAGTAGGGTGATGTGTTTGAATATTTTGCCATTATACTAATCCTATTCCTCTTTCTGTGTCTAAAGAACCATCAGCAAATTTTCTCAGTGAAAATTGTCGTAACGTCTCTCTGCTGTAGATTGGAGTCACCATGCAAGAAATTGTAGATATCGTTGGTGCCCAAGATGAATCCTCAACTCTATTTTCGTCTATGATATAATTGTCAAATTTATCAACACCTATTGCCTCTGATGATCCGTTACTTTGGTTTGTTGATATGTAATCGATGCCTGGTCTTAGTTCAACACTAAATTGGCTTATCACGACAGGAACTTTATTGTACACGTGATCTCCATAACCTGATAGATGTACTATTGGTGGAGGTGAACCTCTAAACTTGCTTTGACCAAAAGCCATTTTGGTCATGGTTCTTAAAAATTTTACTGTGGCTATCCAATGTTTGGCATCATCGGAGTTTTGTACTGGAAACTCTCCCACTATACTGATAGTGTCAACTTGTGAATTTTGATATGCTTGGAAAGGATAGTTGCTGTGCGTTTGTGCAAGTGGATTGTAGTTTGCAGAGTTCTGTACGATCACGGCAGGTGTTACTGGCCAAAACACACCTCTGGATTTTTCCAACGGTGCAAGTAATTCGTTGTTGTCTAACAAATACTTAAAATGTGACTCATTAGGAAGTTGTAATCTTACTCTCCAATCCTGTGCACCTGATCTTCCAGACCATTTTGCTTTGGCTGACTGTATACGGCTATCGTCGTCAATACCAGCACCTTTAAGTCGTGCTATGGTCTTGTTTAGGATGCCAGTTCCTAGGTCCTTAAGTGTTTTACCTAAAGTAGGTTTTTGTGGTACGTTAAATGTCATACTAAATGGTTGCTTTCCTTTTCATAATTTTGTATACTATAAAGTATATTTATAGGCACAATAATAGGCGCATTTAATTACCCTTAAGGCACGATTCAACAGACCTGTTTGTGGTCAATTTTACACTAATAATTTGGAGAAACATGAAAAGAGTAAAGTACCTAAACAACCGTGATCTGTTGGCACAAATACACGCCAGCAAAAACACTTATTGTTCGTATGTGAGCGATGATGACTCGCAGTACGATCTTATAGTGCCTACACTAAAAAAATTAAATGCCAGTGCGGTAGCACAGGCTAGAAAAGCCAAAGCAAAAAGGCTCACACAAGAAGCATGGGAAGAAGCAAAAGCGGCAGGTCTCAAAAAAATTAAACTTTCAGATTACACAGTAAGTCCAAGAAAAATTGAAAAAACAGATTTAGTTTTTAGGGTGATGATGTTCGATCATATCCCAATGGATGACGACAGAAAGAAGAATAAAAAAACAACTGCTGATCATCATGCAAAAATTAACTTTCCACCGTTCCAACATTATAGATTAGACAAAAAAGGCAAACCAGTATGTGTGGGAAAATCACATTGGGTTGGCGGTATGGAAAACGGCAACTTTAGTTGTGACCATGGCAAAATAACAAACAGTTTAGCACTGATGTTTATGAAATTGTGTGAAAGATACGGCACAAGATCAAACTGGAGAGGTTACACTTACAATGACGAGATGCAGTCACAAGCACTGATGCAACTGTCACAGATTGGTTTACAATTTGACGAGAGTAAATCAGAGAATCCATTTGCATATTATACAGCGGCAATAACAAATTCATTTACAAGAATACTAAACATTGAAAAGAAAAATCAAGCAATCAGAGACGACTTGTTAGAAGTAAACAATATGATGCCTTCGTTTACTAGGCAAAACGAGAATGATGCTAATTCTCCCGCATACAAAAAAAGAATGAAAACTGTACACGGAGAAGTGCGTCAAGTTAATAAAACTGGTATTGCAAAATTAAACAAAGTATTAAAGAAAAAAGGAAAAATCACAGAAGAAGATTTTGAAAGTGTAAACTCACGAAAAGTTGATATGACTAATCACAAACCAATTGTAAAAAAGAGATGGTAGTATAATGGCATTTTTTAAAAAAGTTGCTTGTTTCACAGATATACATTTTGGCATGAAAGGTAATTCAAGAGTACACAACGATGATTGTGAGCAGTTTGTAAAATGGTTTATAGAAACAGCAAAAGCAGAAGGTTGTGAAACTTGCATATTCTTGGGAGATTGGCATCATCACAGATCCTCAACAAATGTTTCCACAATGAACTA
>Ga0066865_10000019_pt1 | contig 31859 bp, 28 predicted proteins | sample ETN01SmetaG_2_FD_66433 | JGI IMG/M metagenome (GOLD analysis project Ga0066865, IMG submission 66433) | Marine microbial and viral communities from oxygen minimum zone, Eastern Pacific Ocean - ETNP2014F12-01SV265 | ecosystem: Environmental > Aquatic > Marine > Oceanic ...
CTCTTCAAGAAGTTTTAGACGAAAGAACACCTTACGAAAAAATTTATATTGTTAGGTCTTTAGTTGCAACTAGGGAGATTGGTTTCCTCCCCGGAGATCATGAAGATAAGTCTTCTCTTTATCAAATCCCATACAAGAACATGGTCAAATACATGTTCTCCATGCCTACGGATTCTGATTTTGAAATGCTATATGGAAATCTTAAAACGCAAGGCACTATTAGTTTCTGGTCTACATCATTTATTCGTGGAACTACTCTTGATAATGCCATTGTTATTGTGGATGAATTTCAGAATCTAAACTTTCACGAACTTGACAGTATTATCACTCGTTCTGGTGAAAATTCTAAGATTATGTTCTGTGGTGATGCAACTCAGAGTGATTTGATAAAAGCAAACGAAAAGAATGGTATTGGAGACTTCATGAAAATTCTTCGCATCATGCCTTCTGTTGATATTGTTGAGTTTGGAGTTGATGATATTGTTCGGTCTGGTTTAGTTAAAGAATATCTACTTGCGAAGATGGACGTTGGTGTATGAGGTCAAAACCACATAATTTTTTGAATCTTTAAATTGCAGACTTGATAGATATGATTTTTGAATACGTAAATCACCTTGGTGATCTTGAACTAAACAAAAAAGAAACGAATGGAATTCGATTATATAATCTTCCAAATGGAGAATGGGTTCCTTCTATTACATCCGTAACTTCTTTTTATAATCGACAGATTTTTGCTAAGTGGCGAAAAAAAGTTGGTATTGAAGAAGCAAATCGTATTACAAAAAAAGCAACTGCCCGTGGAACGGATTTTCATGAAGCTGTTGAAGTTTATATGAGAAACAATGAAATAAACTGGGATGAGTTTAGACCTGCCACTCAGTTTATGTTTCATCATGCAAAGCCATATCTAGACAAGATAAATAATATACACGCTATAGAAAGGACTCTATATTCAGAGTACCTTGGTTTGGCAGGCAGAGTTGACTGCATTGGAGAGTATGAAGGAGAACTCGCAGTCATCGACTTTAAGACATCTGAAAAGATTAAACCAGAAGAGTGGTTGGAAAACTACTTTGTCCAAGAAACTTTCTATGCGGCAGCGTACTACGAACTGACTGGTATTCCCGTCAAAAAACTGATTACCATCATGGTTACTCCTGGTGGTGAGGTAAAAGTATTTGACAAAAGAAACAAAGGGGACTATATTAAATTGTTAGTACGTTATATTAAAGAATTTGTACATCACAATACTGGGTCAGATGGAGAATGAATTAGAAAAGGTGCTTGAAAGTAAATTCTTCTGTCCATCGAGATTTGCACAGGAGATTGAAAGTCTTGTGCAAGTAAATGTTGAAATGAATTACATCGATGCAATAATTCATTTCTGTGAGAAGAATGGTATTGATCTTGAATCCGTACCCAAACTTATCTCTAAACCGTTAAAAGAGAAGATTAAATACGAAGCAACGGAACTAAACTTTCTTAAGAGAAGTTCCCGTGCAAAACTACCCCTCTAACCAAAATTAACTTTTAATTTCAAAAATCAGGGAAAAAAAATCCCGGCAAAATTTGACCATATTACTTTTTTCATGATGCCTTTTGATGCTTATAAACAGTATCTTGCGTTGAAGAATCACTTCACGAAAGATAAGTATGACTATCACAAATACTGTGGCAAGAGTCGCGCAACTGTTCAGTCATTCTACAAAAGGAAAGACCGCTTTTGGTTTGAGAAGTTAGCACGGGGCAAAGATGATAAGGAAGTGGTAGACTTCTTTGTGTCTAACTTTATCACCTGCACTGATCCAAGTAAACTTTGGATAGGAGAAATGATACGCGAGGGTGAGGGCAGATATACGGCATGGAAAAAGAGAAATCAATCTCTCTCGTATATTTTTAAAGAAGAGAGTGAATCATTATTTTTTGGTAATAAAGTTGATGTTGTATTTGATTGTACAAAGGGACATCCACTTGTTTTGAAAAAGCACCTTGGTGGGGACATTAGTATAGAAACAATGGTAATATATGATAAAATATTTTCTTATAGAAATAACTTTGACAAAAAAATGGATGATCCAGTGTGGGAAACCGTCAGTATGAAAATAAAAAAATATTCGCCTTTCCTAAATATTGATGTATTTCGCTTTCGTAAAATTTTGAAGGAATTAATCCTGGAGGATTCATGAGTTTTTTTAAGTCTGATGTCGTTCGTGCAGAGATGGCTGAAATTAGTGAATTGCAAGAAGAAGTTTACCAAAACGTCTTCAAATTTCCTTCTATGTCGAAAAAAGAGAGATTAGAGCATGTAGGTATTCTGGAAAAACTTTTGGAAAAACAAAAAGTTCTTTATACAAGGATGAGTTTATCTGATGATCCAGATGCAAAAGAAATGAGGGAAAGAATTAAAGAATCTGCTGTTATGATGGGAATGCCACCCAATACTGACATGAGTATTGTTCTCAATAATATGTCTAGTATGCTCAATATGATGAAGCAACAGATTGACAATGAACCCTGACTCCTCTATACTAACGAAGTACACACAAGCCAAATCCAACTAATCTAACAAATCTATGTCTTTCGCAAATCTTAAAAAGCAATCTTCTCTTGGTTCTCTAACTGCCAAATTGGTTAAAGAAGTTGAGAAGCAAAGTAATACTGGTGGTGGAGGAGATGATCGTCTCTGGAAACCCGAAATGGACAAAACCGGCAATGGTTATGCCGTTATTCGTTTTCTTCCTGCATCTGAAGGTGAAGATGTGCCGTGGGCAAAGATGTACTCCCACGCATTCCAAGGTCCTGGTGGATGGTATATTGAAAACTCTTTGACCACTAATGGTGGCAAAGATCCCGTGTCAGAATATAATCGTGAACTGTGGAACAGCGGTATTGACTCCGATAAAGATACTGTTCGTAAGCAGAAGCGCAAACTGTCTTACTATGCCAACATTTATGTTGTGCAGGACAAAGCAAATCCACAGAATGAAGGTCGTGTCTTCTTGTACAAGTTTGGTAAGAAGATCTTTGACAAGATCATGGAAGCAATGCAACCTGAGTTTGAAGACGAAACTCCTATCAATCCTTTCGATTTTTGGCAGGGTGCTAACTTCAAACTTAAACTCAAGAAGAAAGATGGTTATTGGAACTATGATGCTTCTGAGTTCGATCGTCCTTCTCCTTTGCTTGATGATGACGATGCACTAGAAGGAGTATGGAAAAAGCAATATTCTCTTGCAGCAATTACTGCTCCGGATCAATTCAAAACTTATGAGGAACTTGAAACACGTCTGAAGATGGTTTTGGGACAGAAGTCTCGTAATGTTGTTCGTGATGAATCTTATGAAGATGAAAGTGAAGGTCGCGGATCCTTTACACCTAACTTTGAGTCGAGTAAACCTCCTGCACCTGCAGCAGACTTTAATGCTCCGGACATCACTCCAACCAAGTCCGTTGACTCTGATGAAGATGATGCTCTTAGTTATTTCCAGAAACTCGCTGAGAGTTGATTACTGATATATTCTAATATTATCTCCTCTCTTTAAGGTGCTGTTCCTATACTGGGCAGCACCTATTTTATATGGCATGATAGTAGCAATATCATCTTGAACGATGCGTAAATAATCTGGTTTTAGAATTAATATATTTCTTTTTTTCTCTTCTTCTATAGATTCGTATTCGTAGTTTGTTATTGGTGTAAGTAAATCTGTTGATGATATCGTAGAATATTCCTCTAAAATCTCATCAAAAAACTCAAAGTAGAATGAATTTCCAGACCCAATAATATCATAAACAGTGAATAACACTTCCTCTCTATTAGAGGTGCTCATCACAGGATTCAGTACTGTGGGAACAGTATCGAGTTCATATGTGAAGGAAATAACCGATCCACTAATAGAAGTAGTACCAGTTACAACAAATTTACCATTATATACAGACTCAGATACATTTTGAACATTAACTTGATCACCAACAGTGAGATTGCTGATGCCATTATTCATTGTGATGGTAACAACTCCATCGGAGTTAGAAAAAATCTGAGAGATTTTATTATTTGATATTTGTATAAAGTTACCGTTTGTTCTCCATGTATTTGGAGATCTTAAACCGCCAGGTAGAACTATCGCACCAGAAGAATCCTTAATTTCTTTAGTTTCATAGTGATGAATATCAGAATATAATTTTTCGTAAGTGCCATATTTTTTTAACATGACCTCATCAAATACTTGTTGTGGTAATGGCCACTCAGATTGTACATTTAGTATGTTATTAGCAAGTAAAATAACCCAATCTAATGTAGAGTCTTCATAAAACTTAAATGCGACATTATCGGGTCTTTCATCTCCCTTAATTGAGTATTTTTCAAAAAGAGATAAATTTCCAAAAATATCATCTCTCAACTTTCCTCTTTTGAAAAGATTTTTTACTGGGGTAAAATTTGATATTCCTTTACTGTCATCGTCTCTTGAGACGTATTCAAAATCCGGAACTTGTCTGAAGTATGATGCCATTTTAGAATCCTATGCTGGTATCTGAGTTTTGATCGATTGCCGTGTAGTCATCATCATAGAGAGGTTCAAGTTCACTGAAGGTTAATCCTAGATTGTATTGAACCATTGCACCATCTTCATAAGTAGAAAAATTTCCTAATGGCGTATAATCTACAGTACAAGCAGTCAGAGCACATTCTTTAATTTTATTCATCCAAGGATGAGGTTGTCCGTCCCTTGCATAAACGTAGGAGATTGCAAAAGTATTGGGTGATTTTAAATAAAGAGAAGATTTTGCTCTCTTTACGGTCATACCCTGCTTGAAGAATCTAATAATTTTTCTAATTGCTTGTGCCTCTCTGTTTTCTCTTGCAGACATAACAAAATTAAAACTGAATGTTCTCAATTGAGGTCCATTGAAAAGAAGTTCAAGATTGGGGTTGACAATAGCACCTGTAGTTCTTGTAAAAAGACTTTTACTATCAGCACCAACTGCCGCAGCTGCCAGACTACTTACTATTTGCTGTTTGACTCCTGCTGAATTGGCTTGAATAGTATTACCTATATTCTGTGCAGATGACTCTGCACCTGCAACCCCCGCATTCATCACTGATTCCGCTGCAGCAGCAAAATTAGCTTGAATTGCACTAAGTTGATTTTCTCCCCAATCAACATTATTCTGGTCTTGTATTCCAGATTGAATTGGTAGGGTAACGGTTCCCATGGGAACTCTATCTTCCGCCTTTGTTCTTCCACCAAAATTTACACCCATTAAATTCTCTCCTCCAGTTCCAGATCCACTCGATGTTGATAGACCTTTTGGTTGATAACGAACCATTGAAAACTGGATGTAATCTTGTTTGGTGGTTGCTAATTCTAAAGGATAAGTTGAATGACCATAATCTGATCTAACCCCACCCTCTGCATCCTCAGTCTGCGCTTGTTCTGCTTGTGTTGCTTGCCCTGGATCTGTTTCATCTCCTTCTGTAGTTTCAACATTTTTATTGCTATCAAGGAGTTTTGCTTTTTCTGATGGGGGTACTCCTGCTTTGTCTGCTGCTTTGTTTATATTTGCATCAACATTTTTATGCATAGCTCCTTGAGGATCGCTAAGTTCTTTTTTTAAACCAGCACCCGCTACATCATCGTCAAAAGTATATGTCTTTCCGCCATCATTCGAGGTTGCAGCCTTTTGCCACTTATTATCTTTAATTATATAAACATCTGTGGTTGAGGTTCCATCAGGATTTAATTTAGTTGCAGAGGCATGATAAATTCCTGTTCCTGGATTAATTACTTTTTCCCTGGTAATTACTCTGGCACCTCGGGGGTTGAATGTTTCCGTTTTGGTTTCTCTGCCAACAAACGTCCGAGATTGTCCACTACAAATACTCCCCTCCGGACATGGTGGTTTACCTGGAACGCCGCTTGTTTTTCTATTTGCTGATCCCATTGAACGAGGTTTTTATTTATTTAGCACCAATTTTCCATATTGTAGCGAGACTAGATCATCAAGTTCAGTTCTATTTACAATGTATACTTGAGTTCCCAGTTCTTCCCAAGTATATTGCCTGTACTCACCATGATGAAAGTTAAGACCACGAAATCCCCAGGAAAATATCTCTGTCACTGCAACAAGGGGATGTTGATCATATTCAATATTCGGGGTTTTTGCATAATATTTAAAAGTACAAATATTTCCCTCTTCTGGTATAGGTGTTACTGTATCATTCAAAGCATACATTATAAGTTCCATTCTATCTTCAACATTTGTTTCCGATTGAATGTCTTGTATTATTGGTTCTATACGATTCATTTGATACCCAGTTCGTCTTCTGTGATAATCTTAAATTCTAATTTTCTGTCATCACACCATTCTTTCGCCGCTTTCCATTTTGCCTGATTAACGGCATAAGTTTTCATTTCATATAAGTATGATTTTGTTTGCCTCTTTGGTTTTTTAGGTGGAGAACATTGTTTTTTGGGTTTCACTTCAATGACGTATGTTTTTATCTTACCGTCTTTTTCTTTAACCTTTATTAAATAATCTGGAAAATATCTATGAACGCGATTATCTATTGGCGAAATATATCCGATGCAAAATTCTTCTGATGCCCATGAAATTATGTTTTCATTGTGATCACACCAATAAGAAAATTTTCTTTCCCAACTACTTCTACAAATTATATTATTTGGATCTCCCTTATATTTCTCTGGATACGATGGTTTATAGATGCTTTTAATACTTTCTGCCATTTTCCATTATACATAATAATAACGGTTAAAAACTATTTATAGATGGCAAATCCAAAGCCAGTAAATCCCAGCATAAGAAAAGTAGAGGACATTAAAAGGAATTTATTGCATCCTGCATTAACTTCCCATTTTGAATGCTCTTTTGTCATTCCCGATTCATTTCCATCAGAGAGACAAGGTACGCCAAAAAGATTTATTGAGTTAGTTACTCCTGCAGATACGGATCTATTAACATTATCTTGTTCCGAAGCATCTCTTCCAGGATCTAATCTTGCTACCAATGAATTGAATAGTGATTTTACTGGAGTAACACAAAGACATGCACATAGAAGAATATATGATGATCGAGCAGATTTTACTTTTTATGTAAATAAAGACTACAATCAGATACTTGTATTTGAAAGATGGATGCAATTTATATCTGGTGAACAAGTAGCAAATTCATATGAGTTAAATCAGAGTTATCGTATGATGTATCCAAAATCATACAAAACCACAATGTTCATTACCAAGTTTGATAGAACTGCAAGGTCAATTACAGGACGTAACATCAATTCAAATGGAAAAACATATGCAAGTTCCGGAATTAAGTATACGTTCTTTAATGCATTCCCAATATCAATAACATCGATGCCAGTTTCTTATGATGCATCAAATTTATTGAAATGCACGGTTTCATTTACATATGATAGATATGTAGTTGACAATTCAATAATCCCAGCAAGTCCTCCCAGCACACCAGCACAGGAAACAGCAAAAGGAGTTCCCGATCCAAACAAAAGTCAATATCCTCTTGGAGAAGATGTTCCATCAAAAGCACAACCACCAACACCACCACCGCCACCACCAGCAACAGGAGGAGGTCCGCCAGTTGGACCTAAACTCGCTCTTTTTGGAGGCAGAACTTTCACCAGAAGAGACATTGAGGGTATGAGGAGACAGGGTGCATCAGAGGAATATATTAGAAGTCTACAAGCGAAGGTTGGTGACACTCCTTTCCGAGACCAATAAATAATCACACTGAAATATACTATAGGATATTATGCCTTTACCGAAAATTGCTACACCAACATATGAATTGGTTTTGCCTTCTACTGAGCAAAAAGTAAAATACAGACCATTTCTTGTTAAAGAAGAAAAACTTCTTGTCATTGCACTAGAATCTGAAGACACAAAACAAATTACTAATGCAATTAAATCGGTTATTAAAAATTGCATTTTAACAAGAGGAATTAAAGTAGAGTCTTTGCCGACTTTTGATATTGAATATTTGTTTTTAAATATTAGGGGGAAATCTGTTGGAGAGGTAATCGATGTTAATATCATTTGCCCCGATGACGGTGAAACAACTGTTCCAATTCAAATCAATGTTGATGAAATTCAGGTTGTGAAGAGTGATGATCATGATACAAAAATAAAATTAGATGATAGTCTAATGATGCAAATGAAATACCCATCATTGGATCAATTCATTAAGAGTAATTTTGATTTTACAGATGACAATGCTATGGAGCAATCTTTTGAACTGGTTGCTGCCTGTGTAGATCAAATCTTCAATGAAGAAGAAGCGTGGTCTACTGCTGATGTGACAAAGAAAGAATTGTTAGATTTCTTGGATCAAATGAACACATCGCAATTTAAACAAGTTGAAAAGTTCTTTGAGACAATGCCAAAACTTTCACATAAAGTTATGGTAAAAAATCCAGAAACAAATGTAGAAAGTGAGGTAGTTTTGGAGGGTCTGTCGAGTTTTTTCGCATAGGCATGGTTCATATGGACCTGCCTAATTATTTCCGCCTTAATTTTTCGTTAATGCAGTACCATAAATATTCATTGACTGAAATTGAAAATATGATACCTTGGGAGAGAGACGTATATGTCGAACTTCTCAGGCAACACATAGAGGAAGAAGAGTACAAACAACAGCAGAATGCCAACAACAAGTACTAGAGAACAAATAGATGAAAGAATTCTAAGAATAATCGGTCTCGAAGACTATGAAGTCGAGATGGATTATTCTACTTATAAAAGTGCTATTAAAGAGTTCTTATCTGCTGTAGATAGAGGAAAGAAAGTAGATAGTGGAGAAGTTGAATTAGTATCAACAGAGTTTAAAAGAATAAAAAGGAAGCAAGGTAGATTTAGAGTAGAACCAAAAAAGACAAAGATATCTGCAGAATCACTAGGTATTGGTGGTATTAAAAAACAGACTGGGGCAGTACAAGGAAGATTGATGCTTCCCCCTGGTGGAGGCGGTGCGCTTGCTAAAACAAACGTCGATGCAATATCAAAAGAAGATGTAGGAGAAAATCCTTTAATCACTATTAGTAAGACTCTTGATTCGATATTAGCAACTTTAGTTAAGATTGCTGATCAAAGCAAAGACTCTGCAGAAGCAGAAAGAAAAAAAGCAGAGCAGGATAAGAGAAAGAAGAGGGAACTTGGATTAGAATCAAAAGTATTTGAAGGACTTAAAAAAGCAGTATCGACTGTAACAAAACCATTTCAAAGTATTTTTGATAAAATAATTAAATTTATTATGTTTACTTTGATCGGAAGAGCAGTAGTTAAACTGTTTGATTGGTTTAGTGATAAAAAGAATAAGGATAAGATACAAAGCATCTTCAGATTCCTTAAGGATAAGTGGCCACTTCTCTTAGCACTGTATTTAAGATTTGGAACAGGATTCGGAAGATTTATTGGCACACTAACAAATCTTTTAATAAAAGGTGCGGTAAAACTTTCGATCGTTATTGCAAAACTTTTAGCAGCAAAGAAAGTAGCAGGTGCTAGACGTATTGCTAGTTTCCTTAGCGGTGGAAAAGGAAAACTTTTAACTGGCGCTTTAAGTATTGGTGCCACTGCTTTAACTGTAGGGGCAACCTCAAATGCAATTAGTAATTTTGGAGGAGTAGATCCAGAACCATCCCAATCTGGATCTGAAAAACCACCAACGCCAAAATTTAATGGTGGTGGTTTGATGAACATTGGGAGAATGTTCAGTGGTCTTGTAAAAGGACCTAAAGGAAAAGACAAAGTTCCTGCAATGCTTACTGACGGGGAATTTGTGATGTCGAATGGTGCTGTTGAGAGATATGGAGTTGACACTTTAGAGTCAATGAATGCGGCAGGTGGCGGAACTAATATCCCAGAAATATCAATGGAAGGTGTGACTTATGCTTCTGGTGGTGGATATATTGGAGAAGATGCTGGTAAGGAAAGGGTAAGAGATCCATTACTTATTAAGAATTCTAGAATTGATGCAACAAAAATATCATCTAGTCCTGTTACGAGTCCTAGTAGTTCAGTTGATTTAAATGCAAATGTAGGAGATTTCGATATTGATGTAAGAGTGTCTGAGTTAATGAAGAGTACCAGTTCTGGTAAAATTGCAAATTACGATAAAGAGTATGGAAGAGGTGCATATGAAAGAAAACTTCGCCAGAAATTGGAAAAAATTTACTCTTCATCAAATAAATCAGATTTATCTCTGCCACCTGATATAAAAACCACAGGTCCACTTCTGGGTAGGATGGCGATGAATCTTCCTATTCCTGGCATGAGTGGAGGTGGCGGCGGCACTAATGCTTTGACAAATCAGGCAAAAGTTAGATCTATTCCTGGTATGCTTAGTAGTTTATTTGATTCTTTTAGAAAAAAAGAGATTGATACACAGACTATTCTTGAGGAAGTAAAATCCAGAGCAAAGAGTATGGCAACATCCATGGGTGGAACGGTTAAGGATGGAAATATAGGAACACCAACAGCACAAGAACAAAAAGACTTTGATACTCTTGCTGCAAGCAAAGCAAAACTAAAGGGTTCCTCCTTTATGGGAACACCTAAACAAGATGATTCTGCATTGAGAGCAGAATATTTGGCAATACAAGACGATCCACATCACCCACTCCATACAAAAGTGAGAGGTGGATATGATGTTGATGATTTTGGAATGTCTTTTTCTGAATTTAAGAGATTTAAAAAAGGACCACAAGTGCAGTCTGCTGCAACAACATCCCCGACAAAACATTTATCTTCTTCTAATCAAAAAAAATCCGCGCCAAAGATTACTCCGATTCCGATGGCAAAACCAGAAACTTATGCTGCAAAAATGGGTCGGAGACAGAAAAATAAGCGTGGTAGTGGAGCGAGAGGACAAACGGCACCAAGTCCTTCACCTACTCATAGCAGTGGAACTTCATTGGCACAGGCAACACTGGGAGTTAAGCGATAATGGCAAATCTAATTCCATATGGAAAGGGCGAGTCATCAATCGTCAAACCAAAAACTAATATTTCTAAAGCACTTGTTAAAATATCAAAAGTAAAAAGTGATGGAGGTAAAATTGTTAAGAGTTCTAATATTAATATTTTAGAATCAATTAAACAAAAAGTAATTTCTGTCGATACTATTTTAAAAAGTTCTTTTTTAACAAAAAAGAAGATACAGGAAAAAGATAGAAAGGATGAAGAGAAAGAAGAATTTAAAGCAAGAGAAAAGGCACTAGAAAAGAATAAACCGAAAGATGTTAAGGGCGTCAAAGTGCCAGCAGCACCCAAACTCGGGTTGTTTGGGTGGATAAAAAGATTCCTTTTTAACACTCTTTTAGGGATTATTGCAGTAAAGTTATTACCTGTTGTACCAGATTTACTAAAGATATTTCCTAAGATTGTCTCTGCTGGAGAATTCATTATGAATATCTCTGGAAAACTTTTGGATGGATTTGTAACTTTTGTTGATTGGGGATATAAAGCACTTGACGGAACAAAAGAATTTTTAAAGAATGTTGGTGGTGAGGGACTAGCAGAGAATTTTGATAAGTTCACTGGTTTAATGGGTACGTTAATTGATGTAGCGATAGTGACTGCTATCGCAACTGCATCTTCGGGTGGTGGTGGTGATGGTCCTGGAATTGGTGATGGACTTGGTAAGAAATTAGGCGGAAAGATAACTGGAACTCTAGCAAAAGGAGGTAAACTCACTGTTGCTGGAACTGCCTCTGTAGTTGCTGGAGCAGGATTACTCGCATCTGCTTTAGGTGAGGGTGCTTTCCAACTTAGAGGTAAGGGTAAGGAAATAGAAGAGGGTGCTAAAAAGAATTACGAAAAACACAAAGATAAATGGAAAATAGATCCAAGAAGAGCTTTTAGTTGGGCAGTTTTTCAAGCATCAAGATTTGCTAATACAAGTCTAAGCTTTACTGGATTTTTACTTGACCTTGTTGGTGCTCCCTTTAGATATGCAATAGAACTTCTTCGTTTTCCTTTCTTAAGTGAAAAGGATAAAGAAAAGCAAGCAAATAATCTTGCTAAATTTGATGCAAGAATTCGTGAAGATGTAAGAAAAGCACTGAATATGTTGACTTTGGGTCTTGCATTCAAAGAAAAAGGTTCTTTCGGAAATATTTTTGGTAATGACAAATCTCAAAAAGAGATGATGAGTAAGATGGCGGGCGGTGGTAAACCTGCTACTAGAGGTGGAAAAGTTGTTGGTGGGAAAGCAAAAAGGTCTATAAAAACTAGACAACAACCACAAAAAATTCTAGTATCCCAACCAAAAGTTAATCCAGGAAAATCTATTGGTGGCGAAAAAGTAGTCAAATCAATATATCCAGATACTTTAGATAAAAATAACAAAAAAGCAAGTGTGTATGATGTTCTTGTAGAAACTCACGACCAATACAGAAAATCAGGAAATCTTGGTTCTCTAATTGCTTTGGGACTCAAAACAATATTAGGGGACAAACCATCTAAAGCAGACTACGATGGTGCTGGTGCTGGTCTCAATAACTGGATGAATAAATCGATCGCATCTGGTAGACTTGAGTATTTTGGTGGTGGTCAAGTTGACTTGGCAAGCATCTCTTCGGGAGGAAATTATAGCAAAACACTTTCACAATCTATTGAGAGAAACATATCAAAAGAAGTCAATAAAGCTATCAAGAACTTTAAAGATCGATTGATTAAAATAGATCCTTCATCTAAAAATCGTGACTTAGAGGATAGACATAAACAAACTGGTTTGAAACCATCAGAAATTAGTGGTGCTGATTTGAATTTAACACAAAAGCAAGCATTTGCGACGGTGTATGAATTGGCAAAGAAATATAATGCAAAATATCCTGAGATTGTTGCTGCTCAGGCAATGCATGAGACTGGATATATGGATCCTAATCTATCCAGTGTTTTCAATTCCACTGGAAGGACAAACGCATTTGGTCAAACTGGTGATAGAGGTTATGGTACGATAGTACGATCAGGTGACTCTAATGGATGGACCAAGTACCCGACTTTAGATAAAGCAGTTGAAGATAATATAAAATTATGGCATAGAGTTGATAATCATCCCCAAAACTATGAGGCATTTGAAACTCCCATAGAAGGAATCTTAGCAGTTGTCGGTAAATATTCTCCAAATACAGATCCTGCCAATATTGCACGGGGTTTTAGTGAAAAATCTTATGTTGGAGCAATGCAAAAAATTATGAAGAGTATGGGATTTGATCCATACAAGAAAAATGAGATTAGCGATTTAAGTAGTGATGCTAAGTTAAAAGCAGTCAATCCTCTAATGGCAAAGAAAGTTACTCCTACTGATGTCACTCCTGTTGATGTCTCTGGTGCTAATGTTGGTGGCGGAGAGGGAGAAGGTGGAGTTAAAATTGCTGGTGATCTTGGAGATTTTATGAAAGCAAACAGGGGTAATATCGGAGTTACTGGCAGTGTCCACCAACACCCAAGACATCCTGGTCAATTCAAGAGATCTTATTTTTCTTATCATAATCAAAATAGAGCACTTGATATTGGTGGATATTCTCCTACACACCCAAAAAATCCCAACGGGCAAGATGAACAAGCACCAGTAATCAAAGCATTGTTAGAATGGAACAAGAAAAATGGATATAGTCCGATAGAAATTATTCACGGTTCTCCTGCATACGCCAATTTAGGAACATTTGAATCGCAGGGTTCAGCACTTCATGCAGATCACGTCCACGTTGCATACAACAAAGGAGGACGTATTTCTGAACCAACCTTCGCTTTAATTGGTGAGAAGAAACCAGAATTTATCTTCGATGGTGACACTACAGAAGCAATGGATAAACTTGCACCTGGAATGTTAGAACAACTGCTTGTGGCAAAAACTAAACCACAAGTAGATTCGATCCTACAGTCTTATATGAACTACAGTTCTCCTTATGGTGGACAACAAATTGTTGAAGTTCCTGTAGAAGTAGAAGTTGAAGTTCCTGTTCCAATTCCAATGAGTTCTATGCAATCTTCCGGTGGCGGAGGTATAGATAATAAGTATGAAACTCTATCAATAATATAAGATAATGTCATTAGATTCAGATTCTAAAGCTGATATTAAAAAATTTGATATTACTCCCAACTCTGGGGAGGAAGCAGTAAGTTTTGCTGGAGGTGTTAGTGAACTAAGTTACTATGAAGACATTATGTCTCCTACTATCAAACTCACCATTGCGGTTGTTGATACTGGTAATGCAGCTCCCTCTGATGATGGACAAGGACAGGTTTCAGCATCAGATAAGATAAAATTAACTTATGGTGAGGAGTGTGAAATTGAAGTAGAAGATGCTAAACAACAAAAAATTACACTGACGAATATTAATATAGGTTCTAGACAGAGAATATCTGAAAAGAAAACTGATGTAGAGATTTATGAAATAGTATCAGAAGAAAATCTCAAAAATGATACAGTCAGAGTTACGAAAAAATATGAAGGAAAAATATCTGATTCCGTTAGAAAAATAATGGAAGAAGTTATAGAAACAGAAAAAGAACTTGACATAGAAGATACTAAAAATCAAAGATCTTTTATCGGAACAACTAAAAAACCATTTTGGTTTATCTATTGGTTAGCAAGTCAATCGATAAGAGAGGACACAACTGCGGTTGGATTTAGTGCTGGATATTTCTTTTATGAGACACAATCGGGATTTAAGTTTAAATCGATAGATGCGATGTTAGATCAGAAAGCAGTTAAAAAATACATTTATAACAACTCATCTTCCATGAAGATGCCTGCTGGGTATGATGCAAAAATTATTAATTTCAATGGAAATGCCACATCTAACATGAATGATCAACTATTAATGGGATCATTCAATTCTACGGTTAATCTATTTAATACTTTTGAGAGTTCTTTTGGTTGCAATCCACTGACCATAGATGCACAGGAGTCAAAAAGTTTGCATGCTGGGTCTGAGTTTGGACAAAACCTCAATAAACTTTTTACTGAAGCACCATCTAGATTTTTTACTGCAAATGAGTCTATAGGGGGATATACTGATATTGATCGCTCTCATGAACTTGACGTGGAAAAACCTCAGATATTAGCAACTGCCGCGTCAAGATTTAATCAAATATTTCAAAACAAAATTTCGATTGTTATTCCTGCAGATTTTAGTTTAGAAGCAGGACAAGTAGTATTTGTCGATTTGCCAGAGCAATCAACAAAACCAAATCCAGAAAGTAGTCAGAGGATGGGTGGAGCGTATGTTATATCAGCATTATGTCACAGAGTTTCTCCCGGTAAAGGAAGTGGTGGTTTTCAGGGATTAACCTCGCTAGAATTAATCAGGGACTCGTATGGAAGACTTCCATCTAAAGCAAGTTCCTAATTTTCTAATAAATAGTACATAACTCCATTAACTACTCATGGAAAGCATCGAATCCCATATCAAAAAGGATAAGGAGATCCTTGAAGATCCTACAACCAATCCACAAATGCGTCGTCACATTGAGGGCGAATTGCATGATCTGGAAGAATATGTAGAGCATCATAAAAAGGAGATTGAACAAGGCGATCATCATGACCCAACTTATCTTGAACTCTTTTGTGATCAAAATCCATCTGAACCCGAATGTTTAATTTACGATGATTGATTATGTCTGATGTAACTACCGGAACTGCTTTTAATCCTCAATTCTTCATGAATCCACCTTGGTGGATGGGAAGAGTTGAGGATAAAGAAGTTTGGACCGATAACATCCAAGGATCAACTTTTACAGGTGTCTCAGATATAAAAGGTTGGGGACATAGGTATAAAGTAAGAGTTTTCAACTGGCATACAGGAGACACTGAAGACCTCCAACCAGAAGAAATTGCAATGTGTCAGGTTTTAATGCCTGTCACAGCAGGTTCTGGTCATGGAGGAGCATCTATAACACCATCGATAGAGTCCGGATCTGTTGTATTCGGATTCTTTATGGATGGAATGGCAGGACAAGAAGGATATATTTTAGGAGTTCTAGGCAATTCAAACAACAACTGCCCCAAGGAGAGAGGAGAACCTGCCCCCAATCAAACAAAAACCAACGTTGAACCTGGACCCGATGGAAAACCACAGGTAACACAATCAAAACCACCTACCCCACCAACTGGTCCTGGAAGTGCAGCGAATCAACCACTTCCACCAAAGGTAGATGATTTAAGTGTGAATCAACTTAAAAAACTTTTAGATCCATCTAAAACACCATCAAGAGAAGTTTTTAAAGCAGCATCAGAAGCTAGACAAAAAGCAAAGGCACAAGGCAAATCTCCTAAAGAAATTGAAAGACTAGTTTTACTTGCGACAGTAAAAGAATCTAGAAAATCTGGTTCTGATGCGGGCGGAAATGCCAATTGTAATAAAGGATATCAACAATTTAATAACACGTATTCGGATGGTCAAGAAGAAACTTCTGCAAAAGTTCCAGACAATCTAAGGTATAGCACAGGACCACTTTCTACGACAGAAGCATTCCACGTAAAAGTAAAGTCCACTGATGATTTGAAAAGAGATGGGAAAGTAAAAATTCCTCTACTTGATGTATCTAAAGAAAACAATAGTTCTACTACTGGAATATCAAAATCTATTTCAAATTTAGTTAATACTGTTGAAGATCTTAAAAAAACTTACAATCAAGTATCTGCATTTGCGACAGATTCATTAGAATTTGTAGATGAAATTCAAAAGGAAATTTCTGGAGTTACAAAAGAAATTTCCGGATTCACCAAAAATATGATAGCAGGAGTCAGATCATACACTTATGATAGACTAGCAAAAGAAGCCAGAACTGCTGCTTCAAATCTATTCCCATCAGAAGTTCCAAAGTTTTTCCAAGGTGTAGAAGGTGCTATGTCTGGAATAGCATGTGGATTCAATAAAATTGTTGGGCAACTTGGAGATATAATTGGTGGGTTGCTTAAAGATATGTTGGATAAAGTTATAAGCACCCCTCTATGTGCAGCAGAACAATTCTTATCTAAGATACTGGATAATATTATGGATAAGATGACAGGTTTGTTAGATGGTATTTTTGGAAAATTAAAATCACTTCTCGGTGGCATTATGGGTCTCATTTCTGGTCCCATGGATGCGATTGGAGGTTTATTTGGAAACATCTTTGATGCACTCGATTACGTCGCTGGAATTGCAGAATTCTTTACTTGCGATGAACCTGAAGAACCTGTAAAATATACAGAGATATCTCTAGATGGTCCTGCTGTTCCTGGTGGTGATGCTGCTGCAACTCCAACAGAAGACGGTGGGGCACCAGTCGGAACAGGAGATCCAACCGCATCTAAAGCAAACATAGTCAATAATGTAACAAGCACTGCTCCTACACCAGATCCAAATGATCGATCATTAGAAGCAACTCTTGCAAGAGAAGAAGCGGGATTGAATGCTGCATTGGAAAAAGAAGCACAGGCAGCAAAGGAAGATCAAAACAATATAGATAATCCTACAACAGATCAATTTAGAGAAGCGGTTAAGAGAGGAGATAGTGATGTTACTGGACTTGAATTTTAAGGGGGATTAAAATATGTTTTCTAAGGAAATACCATTCGATTCTGCAATTAAAGTATCATTTTTCGATAAGGATGGTACGAAGGTAAATGGAATAAGTATCGAGCAAGCAAATAAAGTTCATGAACTCGATCCAGATACTTTATTCTATTTCAAAACTGGTGATGGAACAGAAAAAGAACTAACAATAGAAGAAGTTCGCGAATTACCAAACAAAAAGAATATTTTACCATCTAAACCTTGCGATACCGGACCAAAAGAATGTGGACCTCCACTTGTTAGATTTTTTGGCGGTGGTGGATTTGGTGCAGCAGCAAATGCTATCATCAGTCCAATATCATCTTCCGTAATTGGATTTGATATTGTAAACCGTGGAAAGAAATATAAAACTCCTCCAAATGCGGAACTTGTTGATCCATGCGGAAAAGGAAGTGGATCTAGTGTAGTCGTAACTATTGATGAGGATGAAAACAGTCCCGACTTTGGTAAAATTGACGATGTAATTGTTATTGCTCCTGGAGATGGGTATATTCCTGCTCCAGATGGTAGTTTGGGTGGAAATGATAGGGTTTGGAAAGAACCAGACGAAGGTTGGTGTGAAACCCCTGAAGGTGGATATTGTGTTGTTCAACCATATAGACCAATAAAATTACCGGGAGGTAGTACATATCATCCTCCCGATGGACCACCAAGAATTATACGTGAGGGGGGAGAATTAATTACAATAGATTTGGTTCCAGTTAAACCACCAGATGAAGAAGAAGAGAAAAAGACTTCAGATCCAAAGGAACCAACGGATTTAATAAGCACTGGACCTACCCCCCGTCGTTCCGGAGGAATTACTCCCCCACCTGGCGGTGGTAAGACACCTGTCAGCAATTCTTCAACCCCTATTCCCGATCCCACTAAACCTGGACTTGGTGATGGAACTGGTGACGGTACTGGCACTGGAACTGGTACTGGTACTGGTACTGGAAGAGGGGAATCTGAAGGTGCATTTAAAAAACCATCATCATCTTATCCAGTTTACTTATGTCTGGTTAAATTTAGGGTCATTGATCCTGGATTTGGTTATAGACCAGGAGATAAATTAATTGTTAGTCCAAATTTAGGAGTAGAAACTGAACTAATTGTAAATGAATTTGGACAAGTTACTGAAGCAAGGGTAATTAAAAAAGGATGTGGTTTTGTTGATATACCAAAAATTAGAACCAATTCTTCTACAGGATTTAATGCGACTTTCGTTCCCATCTTCAGCACACAAAGATTATCGGATGCTGAAAAACAAGCATTCACCATTGAGGAAGGAGTGGGTATCGTCGATGTTGTCGATTGTGTAGGTATAGTCCCACCAAAACAAGTATTTGATATAGTACCGAGGTATTAAAATGTCACTATCAGAAAATAAAGAAACTAAAGACATTAGAACTAAAGACGGCAATCTAAAGTTTGGACATATTCATACTGATCAAGTCAAGTCCTCCATCATGATGCAAGCTCAAGGTGGTCTTGAATATATTACAATGGACCAAACTGGAAAAAGGAAGGGGTGGATAACTTCTAGGTGTAGAGGAAGATATCAAGTTAAATGTGGCGATGATGTCCCAGAAGGAGATGTGGCAATCTTTATTTCTTCTGCCGGAGAGACTGGACTTAATTTAGGAAATATTGAGATTCATACAAAGGGAACATTCAAAGTTAATGCAAAAGATATACAATTAATAGCAACTGGAACTGACAATCGTACTGGAAGAGTTACTATTGAATCAAATGAAGAGATTAAACTAAATTCAAAACAAATCAATATTAATGCCAAAGAGGCAATGAGTTTAGTTTCAGATGGGGAACTAAATACTACTGCACAAAATATTATGAAAATGACGGCAGGGAGCTTTCAAAAGATTAGTTCTGCTAGTACGTTTAAACCTCCGGGATTAGTGGGAAGTTTAAACCCTAGATTAGCCAAATCAGTTAAGAGGAAATAATTATGTCATCGTTTAGCGATTCAGAATATATTAATCAGTTATTTGTTGCCAAAGATGAAGTTAAACCAGAACTTTTTGGTAGAGGTCCAATAAAAATTAACGGAAGTACATATCTCCAATGTCCTGTCTTAGCAGGAAAGGATGATACCTTTGCAACTATTGTTGCGACTGTTATGATTGGTCCTTTAGAGAATAGTGATTCTCCAGATCCCATAGTTGGAGGTGCTATTCCTGCATGTAGTCCTTCTCAAAATTCTCCATACTCACTAGCGGTTAGTGGACCATCTGTTCTTCTTGGACCACTTGACGTTGATAATACGGTTAGTGCTACCGGAGATGTTCAAGCAGGAGGAAATATTATTGCTGTTGGTGATGTAAAATCTCAATGTGGTGGTCATATTCTATCCGCTAAGAAAAATTTTGATATACCTCATCCATCAAAAGAAGGGTGGAGATTGAGACATACTTGTCCTGAAGGACCTTCTAATGATGTTTATTGTAGAGGTAGAGTAAGAAAAACGGAGATTGATTTACCATCTTATTGGAAAGATTTTGTTGATTTTGAATCAATTACGGTCAATTTAACTCCTATCGGATCGCATCAACATGTTATAATTAAGAGGATCGATGATGAAAAAGTATATCTTCAATCTAATGGAGGTATGCCAATCGATTGTTTTTACCATATTTTTGCTGAAAGAAAAGATGGTGAGAAGTTAATTCCAGAGTATCAAGGAGAAACACCATCAGATTACCCCGGAAACAATAAAGAATATTCTGTTTCTGGATACCATTATGACGTAAAGGAGAATTGATAGATGACCACATTACCAACAGAACCCGCTAATCCTAGAGGCGGTAAAAATTGTGGCGATGCTGTAACAGGAACACCCCATCCCAATTTTGATTATCTTTCCAGAACTACAACGGGAGATGATGTTTATCCTGATGATGCATGCCCAAGATACCTTCAAGTAAAGGGTAAGTTTGATGATCTTCAAGTTACTAATACAGTAACGGCATCAGAAGTTTCCGCTGGTGGAATCACACTTACCTCTAGAAAGTCGTTTGATATCCCACATCCAGTTAAAAAAGGATATCGTTTGAGACATGTTTGTCTTGAAGGTCCAGAAGCAGGTGTTTATCATAGGGGAAGAATTACAAACAGTAATGTTATTGAACTTCCCGAATATTGGAGAGGTCTTGTTGATCCAGAAACAATTAGTGTGTCTTTAACTCAAATTAACACATCGCAAGATTTAATTGTTGAAGGAATTGAGTGGGGCACCAGAATTAAAATTAAATCAGGTAACGGAACAAATATTGATTGTTACTATCTTGTCCATGCAGAGCGAAAGGATGGTGAGAGACTTATCGTTGAGTATGAAGGAGAAAATTATCCAGGAGATGACAGTCAATATAGTTTGAACCGTTGACAGGGGCACGAGAAGGGCCTATAATAAACAGGTAATCAAGGGACCACCCCCATGCAAATGGACGAACAAAACTTCCAAGACTATATCGATGCTTCTGTAGACTCCAATGAACTACAGATGGAAGTTGAAGATGACGAGTATCTGACCCGTTGTGTGGTAGACCCTTCCGCAAGAACCATTTATCTTTATTCTAGCGAGGGGTCAGAAAAAGAAGTGGTCTGCGAGACGGTTGACGAATTTATGAGTGTGCTAAATTTTATTCGTAAAATCTGTGATGAAAAAGTTCTTTTTTACGCAAATCCTCTATGAGCATGAGACCAGAAACCCGACAGTCTATGGAAATGTTATTCACTGCAAAGTGGAATCTCCCAAAAGCAGCACAAAATTGCAATCTGACTAATAAAGAGATGAAGATTACATTCAACGAATATTGCATTTTTCACCCCCCAACCTATGAGACTGAATAATCTTAAAATCTACTGTCAGACTGAAGAAGACCAATCAAATATCTTTGATTTTCTGTTTTTAGAATATCGAAATAGTATTTCATATTCTACTTGGGAACCTGATCCTGTAGATACTGGTTCTTGGGGAATGTTTGTTGATGATTTTCCACCAGAAGTATGGGATCATCTAGTCAACTATCTTGAGAGTGAAGATTCTTGGGCACTTGACGAAGATGTGGAGATGGCGTTAGAATGTGATGAACCAAGGGTATACAAATACTATCCTTGATTTTTTGCGAGTGTGGCGGAATCGGTAGACGCACCAGACTTAAAATCTGTTGGGCATTATGCCCGTGGGAGTTCAAGTCTCCCTACTCGCACTATATAAAAGAAAAGCTATGAAAATAATAGAACGAATTGAATCTCTTTCTAAAATAGGATTAACTGAAACTGGTATCTGTCGTTCTGCTGGTAGTAAAGAAGATCTTGAAGGAAAGAATCTTGTAGTTTCTTGGATGCTGGAAGATGGTTTAGAAGTTAGACGAGATAATTATGGAAATATTATTGGAAGAATGCCTGGTTCTGGTCCACCAATCGTAACTGGATCTCATACTGATACTGTAGCAACTGCCGGGAAATACGATGGTGTTCTTGGTGTTTTAGCAGGATTGGAAGCAGCAAGAGAGTTGAAGGGAAAAATTTCTAGTCCAATAGAAGTTGTAATCTTTCACGATGAAGAAAATACAATGTCTGGATCTATTGGATATTGCTCTAAAAAACCAAACATCAAAGCATTTATTGAATTGCACGTTGAGCAGGGACCAGTTCTAGATTGTCAGCAAGTTGATATTGGTGCTGTCACTGGCATTGTTGGTCAACGCAGGTGTTTAATTTCTGTATTTGGTCAAGAGAATCATGCAGGAACAACACCTATGAATATGAGGGATGATGCACTTGTTAAGACTGCAGAAATTATTTCTCATATCAATAAGAAAGCATTAGAGTGTGATGGTTTGGTTGCTACTGTGGGTGTACTAGATGTTTTCCCCAATGCTTTTAGTGTTGTTCCTGGTCAAGTTGATTTCACCCTGCAAGTTCGGGACTTAGATGCCATAATTATGGAAAGTTTTGTTGAGGAGGTATGCAAAGAGTTCAATCTTAGATATGAAATTGCATACAAATCAGAACCCGTATTATGTGATAATGAAATCATTGAAAGCATCTTAGAGTCTTGTTCTCATTATGGAATGAAAAGTATTAAAATGCCTTCTAGAGCATCTCACGATGCTCAAAACTTTACCTTCTGTCCTATGGGTATGATCTTTGTTCCTTCAATCGGTGGCATTAGTCATTCTCCAAAAGAAGATACATCAGCAGAAATGTGTTACAACGGTACTAAGGTCTTAATTGACACCATTAAAAAACTTGACCGTATGGATACTAACTACTTAAGCAAGTAGATCAGCAAGATAAAAATATGTTTGAACTAAATCCAAATCTAGAAGTAAAGAAAGAATATGTTCAAGATTATCCAATATATCTTGTAGATAATTTTTATAAAAATCCTGATGAGGTGTCAGATTATCTTTTTAATCGAGATGTGCCTCTTTGGAAAATAGGAGAACATCCTAGTTTTAATTCAAAGCACTTTTTTGATCATAGGTTTATTGACCACGATGATCGAATTTATCCAGTATATAAATTTTTAACAGAAATTTTTGATTCTACATATCAGTTGGATAATGCTGTAATTACCAATATGACCCGATTTGTAAATAATCCTTTTAATAACTATAAGGAAAAATATTGGTGGCCACATGTAGATGGTGAAAATAAAGGTCAGATTTTGAATGCTATCGTATATTTAAACAAAAATGAAGAAAATTCTGGAACCAATTTATATGATCCAGAGGTAATGAATCGCCCTGGTTGGAAAGGTAGACAAAAATATCCAGAACATTTTCTTTGTTGGGCATCAAAAAGTAATTTCAAAGTTATCAAAACTTTTAAATCAATCTATAACAGATTAGTTATATTTGATGGAAGTATTCCTCATGGAATGAATATTACAAATGATCGTTTCTTTGGAAATGAATATAGATGTAACCAAGTGTTTTTCCTGAATAAATATCAGCGTGGTACGCAGTACGAAAATGTACCAACTTAGCACCGAGTACGCTTGGTATGATACAAGAGAAGAAAGTAAAGTAGTCCTGGTGTATATGATTCAAGGAATACCTTTTACTTTTGACGAACTTCCAGAGATAGCTAGAAATTTACCGGAGGTAGTAGAAACAGCAGAAGAAAATAAAAGATGGTCTTGTCAAGAAATGTATCAAGCTTCAATGTATTTGATGACAGAAGAATGCCATCCTATGATGTATGATTTAGAAGTAGATAAACCCGAACTTCTCCCAGTAGACTGATATGGTTATTAATCTTTGGCACAACAGCGCAATGGATCAATGGAGATGGACTCTATCAGATCCCAAAACTTTAGATCAACATTCTGGTACTCAAAAAGATATAAGAATTGCTATGGAGGATATAGCAACCACAGTAGAATACTTAATAAAAGAAAAAAATATTGACATGGAGTTAGAGATCAGAGACTACATGAAATAAACATTTGCCCTTTTTTCCGATAATAAATAAGTTATAACGGAAACTAGTGTTAATAAGATGGGTCTCTCCAGATTAGATAATTTTCTGAAATCAGTTCGCGGTACTATTCTATACGTAGATCCGAATAGTATCGATTCCACTGATGCCTTTGATAATCAAGGTAATAGTTTAACAAGACCCTTTAAAACTATTCAAAGGGCTCTGATTGAAGCATCCAGATTTTCTTATCAAAGAGGACTTGATAATGATAGATTTGGAAGGACAACTATTCTTTTATATCCTGGCGATCATCTTGTAGATAACCGTCCTGGATGGATTCCTGATGGTGCAAATAATTTTATTCTTAGAAGTAGTATTCAATCCACAGATTTTCCCGCATGGGATTCTACTACGAATTATGATTTAACAACTAACGATAACGCACTTTATAAACTTAACAGTATTCATGGCGGTGTTATTGTTCCAAGAGGAACTTCTATTGTTGGTTTAGATTTAAGAAAAACAAAGATAAGACCCAAGTACGTTCCAGATCCAGAGAACGATCAAATCGAAAGATCTGCTGTCTTCCGCGTAACTGCTGGTAGTTATTTCTGGCAATTCTCTGCGTTTGATGCAGATCCTAATGATGTATGCTATAAAGATTACACATCTAATACATTTGTTCCTAACTTTTCTCACCATAAATTAACTGTATTTGAATATGCGGATGGTGTGAACAATGTTTCAATTAATGATGATTTTATCAACTTCACTGCTGATAAGACCGATTTAGATCTTTACTATGCTAAGGTCGGTTTAGTATACGGAACCTCTTCTGGTCGTAATGTAGAACCTGACTATCCATCAAACGCTATCGATATTGAAACTAAGGTCGATGAATTTCGTATTGTTGGATCTAAAGGACAAGAAGTTGGAATCACTAGTATTAAGGCAGGAGACGGAGTTAATTCCTCCACTTTAATTACAGCAACTCTGTCTGAAGATGCAACTGCTTTTGACGTAGACACTCCAATTAGAATTGAAGGTGTTGGTGAAAGTGGATATGATGGACAATTTGTTGTTGCATCTAAACTTGATAACACAACAATTCAATATAATGTACAAAATGCTCCTTTAAATGCATTACCAACTATTGCTGGAGCAACTATCAATATTTCCGTTGATACTGTAACCTCTGCATCTCCATACGTCTTTAATTGCTCAGTGCGTTCCGTCTATGGCATGTGTGGTTTGCATGCTGATGGATCCAAAGCATCTGGATTCAAGTCGATGGTCGTTGCACAATACACTGGTATTGGACTTCAGAAAGATCCAAAGGCATTTGTAATTTACAATCCAATTACTGGTTTATATGAAGATAGCACGGCAGCTGGTAATGAAAATATTCAAACTAATACACGCGCAAGATACAAACCTTCTTACGCATCATCACATATCAAGACAAGTAACGATGGATATATCCAGATAGTTTCTGTATTTGGTATTGGATACTCTGCACACTTCCTTTCTGAAAGTGGCGGTGATCAATCTATTACCAACTCTAACTCAAACTTTGGTAGTGTAGCATTAAGATCCTCTGGGTTTAAAAAGGATGCTTTCCCTAAAGATGATGTTGGATATATCACCCATGTTGTTGCTCCAAAAGAAAATGAAGATGCTGAAGTAAGCATAGAATATTATGCTATCGACGTTGATAAAACTGTCAGTGTTGGTGCTACATCTAAGTTATATCTTTATGGTCAGACAAATGCCTCTGTTGCACCCGATTCAATTATCGATGGATATCGTATTGGTGCAAAGGCAGGTGACACTCTGAATGTTTTAATTTCTCAGAGTGGAATATCTACAGAATATACAGCAGAAATTGTCATGCCGGGAACTGAATTAAGTTCTCAGAAGAAATTTGTCGTAGGTAGAAGTTCTGTTGGAATTAATAGCATTTCAAGTGACGTTATCACTTTTACCGAGAATCATAACTTTGTAAATGGAGAATCAATTCGTATCATAAGTGAAACTGGCACTTTGCCAGATGGAATTACAAATAATACAATTTATCATGCTATCACATCTGGAACTGGAATTTCTGGATCCAATCAAATCAAGATTGCTCAGACACAGAAAGACGCTGCAGTTGATAATTCTATTACTATTAATAGTAGAGGTTCTGTCTTATCAGTAATAAGCAGAGTTAGCGATAAAAAAGCAGGAGATATTGGACACCCAGTCCAATATGACAATCAGTGGTATGTAAGTGCTCCAGAATCTAATGCTTTATTTGATATCATTAACAGTTTAGGAGTTGCTGGACTTGGTGCAGCATCTCCGAGAACTTATATTAAGCGTAAACCAGATAATAGAAGTCTTAACGATACAATTTATCGTTTACGTTATGTGATTCCTGCGGATTCTACTGTTACTGCATCTCCACCAACAGAGGGATTTATAATCCAAGATTCTAATGTTTCTATTGGTTCTACTTTAGAAGTAGCATCTCTTTATAGTCCATCTTTCACAACACTTTCTAATTCCACACAATTAAGAAATCCAAGATTTATTGCTGATGCATCTTGGGACGGTGGAACTGCAAACTATAGAACAGAAATTCCTCATGGACTTTCCGTTGGTGCCGAGGTTGAAATCTTCAATGTAACTAGTACAAATAATACGGCAGGTATAGCGAACTCTGCTTATAATGGAACATTTACCGTATCTGGAATCAGTAGTTCAAAGCACTTCAGTTTTGATATTGCAAATGATCCTGGAACTTTCTCAAACAATACTTCTATAAGAACACCAGATCTTCCATTCTTCAAAAAGAAGAAAACATCTGGAACTTACTATGTTTATAAAAGCGAAGAGATTCAAAATTACATTTCCGGAAAACAGGATGGAATTTATCATCTGACTGTTTTAAACTCTTCAAACGCACCTTCTATTGCTCCATTTACATCCACCAAATTCTCTCAACCAGTACAAAATCTTTATCCACAAAAAAATAGAGACAATCCAGTATCCAATCCTGAAGCAGCAACTTCCTCTGCTTTACCAGATATTATTGGACAAGTTGTTGTAAATGATCCACAAAAGTCAATTACAAGAGAAACATTAAACAAAAGTCTTCTTGACAATGGTGTTGGTATTGGTTTGACCAATGTTGTATCTTTCTCTAATGGAAAAGATCATATCTTATATACAGATATAGATCATGGATTTGATGGAATTACTGGCGTCACCGTTGGAAGTCCCGGATTCAACTATGCTGATGGTAATTACTATAATGTAAGTCTGGTTGGATTTGCAGGATCTACAACAGGTTCTCAAGCTACTGCGCGTGTAACCGTCTCCGGTGGTACTCTTTCATCAATAAAGATCATTGATGGTGGTAGTGCATATGGAATAGGAAATACCCTTGCACTTATCGGAGTAGGAACTGCATCTCCACATGTTCCTGGTTATGTGATAGTTGATAAGATCAATAGCAGTGCTGGAGATGCTGTCAGTGTAGATGGAATCACAAAGGAAGAATTTAAATCCTATAATACATCATATAAAATTTCCTCAGTAACCAATTCTAAGGAAATACTTGTTTCATCTGCTTCAACAATTTCAGTTGCTGGATTAGCATATACTACTGGAATTGGAATGACTTCTTTGGTGAATGCAAGTGCAGTTCCTCTTGGAAAAACTTTAGATGTACATTCTTTTGCATATGACAATATCACCGGAATTGCAACGGTACTTACCAACCTAAATCACGGTTTAAAACTCAATAGCAATGTTCGTCTTAGCGGAACTGATGATATTTTCTTTGAGAAAGACTACATTGTTAAATCTGTTGGTACAACAACATCATTCACAGTAAATGCCGATGTAAGCACTAGTGCTCGTTCGACTTCTGGTAACATTACTGTCTTCCCCTCTAAGTATTCTTCAAGTGGCGGTAACATTGTTACCTCTGATGAAGATTCTTCTGGAAGATTAATTGCTGAGTATGCTGGAATAACAACTACAACTGCATCTTCTATTGGTGTTCTTGATAATACAGTTGCATTTAATAATCTTGCTGATCTTAATCTCAACATTGGTGATTATCTGTTAGTTGATAGTGAACTGATGAGAATCAATGCAACGGTTTCTACTGGAACAGTTTCAGTATTCCGTGGAGTTCTTGGAACAAAGACAATTTCTCACGTTTCTGGATCGGTTGTTAGAAGAGTTCATCCACGTCCAATTGAATTACGTAGAAATTCTGCTATTCGTGCCTCTGGTCACACATTTGAATATACTGGATTTGGTCCTGGTAACTATTCAACTGCTCTACCACAAAAGCAAGATAGAAATCTTACTCCACAGGAAGAAATTCTTTCTCAAGCAACCAAGTCTGAGGGTGGTTTAGTATCACTCACAGGAATGAATGATAGAGGTGACTTCTATATTGGCAATAAGAAAGTCAATCCCACCACTGGTAGCGAAATTGTATTTGATACCCCAATTCCAACTGTAACTGGTGAAGATGTAATTCCTGGTGAGGTCATAGGATTTGATCTTCAAACCAGTTCAGAATCTACGATTACAAGATCTATTAGAGTTGAAGGTGGATCAGATTCTAATGCAATAAGTCAATTTGATGGTCCCGTAATTTTCAACGGTAAAGTTGTTTCAAACTCTACTAAAGGTATTGAAGCAAATTCCCTTTACTTACAAGGGGACACAAATGTTTCTAGAAAGTATACCGTTGGTATTGCAACTCCCGTTCTTGCAGGAAACCCTGGAGATGTTCACTATAATGCTTTACCTGCTGGTGGAGAGTATGTTGGATGGGTTTACACCAACAATAATCGTTGGGAACAGTTTGGATATATTGGCAACCCCGTAACTCCTGCTGGTGTTGGTATATATTCTGGTTCTAATTATGTTGGGTTCTCTTCTAATATAGACTTTATCTCTGGTATTGGCGCAACGATCAGAACTGTATTTGATTCTACTGTAGGCATCACCACAGTTACATTTGATTCAGAACCACTTCGCGTGGGAATATCAACAGGACTCGGTGCTGAGAAAGTATTTGCTGGTATCGCAACAGAGATTAACTTCATCGGTTATGGAATATCTATCACTGCTGTTCAGAACGCAACAGGAATCGCAAGCATTACGTTTGATGGATCTGCTAGCGGTGGTGGTGGCGGAGCTCCTGGTTTACCAGTCAATTCCCTTCAGTTTAACAAAAATGGATTCTTTACTGGAAATGCTGGTCTCACCTATGATGAGACTAATCTTTATGTCCAGAATTCGATTGGAATCAATACAGGTTCTCCAACAGCAAAACTTGAGATCGTCCATGGATCAACAGAAGGACTTCGCATTCAAAACAACACTGAAGATCCAAACCCAATTGTTGTAGATGCATCTGGAAATCTTGGAGTTTCAACTGTAACTCCTATTGCTCCTCTTGATGTTATGGGAGATGCAGCAGTTAGCGGAGAATTGAAAATATATGATCCAAATAGAGATTGGTATGTTGGATTAAATGCAACAACAGGCATGAGCAATCATGCAAGACTTACTCTCCCGACTACTGTTGGAGGTGCTAATAGCATCTTCTACAGCACTGGAAATGGTGTTCTTGATTGGATTTCTCCTGCCGGAGTTGCTGGATTAGCATATACAAATACCGATGGACTTTCTGAAGGTTCAGCAAATATCTACTTCACAGATGAAAGAGCACAAGATGCCATTGGCGCAGCAATTGCCGCTGGTATCCAAACTGGTATTACTGTAACTTATGATGATGCAAATGATCGTATTAACTACTTCGTTTCTGCTCAGGTATATCCATTCACAACTAAGGGATTTAGTATGCCACTGTAATCATCCACCTTCAGGTATTACAAGAATATTGTAACTACCATCGATGGTTACAGACTGCGCTTGTCCTGATATTGCAGAATTATTAACTGCTGTAATAGAGAAGGTTTGTCCATTTGCTAACATTACTTCAGTAGGTAGACCTTGTACAAAGTGTCCACTAGACTGCACAGCAGTATCTACAAGGTTATTGATTGCTAATGAGAGTCCGCCAGTTCCCTGAACAATATCCTGATATGCTATATTTTTCCCAAACCAAAAATCTCCAGCTTGATTATTAGATGCGGTATAATATGCAACGGCACCATTCCCCCAAGCAATTGTGTATATAAATGGTTTAGCCGCATCGAGCCAATTATGATTTCCCTTGAAATAATTAATTATAACTCTGACATTTTGTCCGGTGTTGTTGGTATATGCAACCGCACCATTACCACTTAAAACTGTTGCTGCCATTTTATTAAATAATTTTTTTCCTGATTATATTTATAAATAAGTAAAAAGGGTGGAGAGTGAAACCCAATGTCAGTTAACAAGAATTTTATAGTAAAGAATGGTCTTGAGGTAGCAGGAGATCTTATCTTTGCCAATGATGCAACCAATAATATTGGTATTGGTACGACCAATGTATTATATACGATGCATGTGGTTGGTGGAATTGGAGCAACCGCTCTAAATGTAACAGGTGTATCTACGCTTGCCAGTGATGTAACTATTGGTGGTAATCTGCAAGTTGCATCTAATCTGCAATCTACAACTGCAACGATTAATGCACTATCTTTACCAGGAACGGTATCTGTTGGTGCATCTAGTTATTCAGGACTAGACGGTCAATATTTAAAATCAACTGGAACAGGGGTTGCATGGGAAAACTTCCCTGTTGGTAGAACTTCTTTTAATTTTACAGCAACACCAGGTCAAACTGTATTCAATGCCAGTTATAATGTAGGATTGGTTGATATCTTCATTAATGGTGTTAAGTTAACTCCCGTTGAATTTACTGCGGATGACGCAGTATCAATTATTCTTGCCGAAGCTTGTTTTGGTGGAGAATCTGTCGATATTCTTGCATATGCAATACAGGGTCTGGGTGCTGGAAATACTGGCATCACTGGTCTAACGATTCAAGATGAAGGAGTTATAGTTGGCAATCCAGTAAACGTTACTTCACTCAACTTTACTGGTGCAGCAGTAACCGCAGTTGGTTCTGGTGCTGGCGTAACAGTAACGGTATTTGGTGGTGGAGGACCAGGAGAAGGACTATTTGCATTAACAGATGTAGGTATTCATACACTTGCGAATGTTGGTTTAGGAACAACTAATCCAACTGGTTCTCTTTCTGTTCGTGGAAGCGGTATTGATGCCAATCAAATATTTGCATCTGGAATATCAACTTTTACTGGAATAGATGTCCCTGCAACTAGCACTCTTAGTATAGGATCTAGTGGAAATCCAGCATCCGACGCTATTCATATTTACACCGGAGTTTCTCCTACAGATTACTTCCGGATGTATGGTTCTGGGAATAATTTATATCTTCGCCATGCTGGTGCATATGCAAATGATATTATTGTAAATGCTAAAAATAGCGTAACTATCGGTGGTGGAGGAACAACATCGTACTCCATTTTTGCTAATTCTGATGGATCTGCAGGTTTAGCATATACGGGTGCTGAGAAATTAAGAACTCTTGGTATTGGTGTAACTGTCACGGGCGAACTGAGTGTTTCTGGTAGAATAGTTGGTGCTGCTACAAGCAATATCATTCCATTCTTATTTGGAGACTATTCAGATTTACCAAATGCATCTGATTATCACGGAGCATTTGTTCATGTTCACAATGCACAGAAAGGATTCTTTGCCCATGGTGGTCAATGGATCGAGTTAGTTAATGTTAGTAATAATGTAGTAGGAACTGGAACCGAAACATACAACATTGGCGG
>Ga0066865_10000024_pt1 | contig 30317 bp, 2 predicted proteins | sample ETN01SmetaG_2_FD_66433 | JGI IMG/M metagenome (GOLD analysis project Ga0066865, IMG submission 66433) | Marine microbial and viral communities from oxygen minimum zone, Eastern Pacific Ocean - ETNP2014F12-01SV265 | ecosystem: Environmental > Aquatic > Marine > Oceanic ...
ATGACTGTGCTGATTTTGCCGGCAGGGCAAAGTTCACAGGGAGTCGTGCCGTTGTTGGCCTTGAATTTGCCGGCAGTGCAGGGGATGCATGCGCCCTCGCCTCCATCGCTGGGTTCCTCGTACCCAGGCAGGCATTTGCAATCTGTAATGCTTGTGCTGCCCGGCATCGATACGCGATGATCCGAACAATTGTAGCATGTCTCTAATCCCGTTTTGTTCGCGTACGTATTCGCAAGACATTTACTGCAGTTAACCTGGTCGATGATGTAGTCATGCTCGCCATGATACGTTCCGAGGGAACATTCAAAGCAAGACGATGCGTTGACCTCGGAATGCTTGCCGAACGGGCAGTCAATGCAGGTTGTGTTATCCTCAGATGCATACTTGCCTGCATGACACGATTCGCACGACGTCGCCCCGGTGTCGTTGCTGACTGTGCCTGTAGCGCAGGTGGTGCACACGGTGAAGTTGCCCAGTTCAGACTTGAATCGCCCGGCGGGGCAGGGAGAGCATACGCTGACTTCTCCTTTCTCCTCTTGTTCGATTTCTTCTGCCACTGTCAATGCTACAACATTTGCGTCTAGAGCTTCTAAAGTGTATAACGTCACCCCATCATTTCCAAGAATGATGTCTTCTATCACAGTTTCAGTAGTATGAATTGTTTGAATATTTTGCGAATTCACTTCGCTTTCAATTTCAAACATTTTGACAGATTTTCCAGTATAATAGTACAAAAATCGTGCGTCTTTTGATAAAGCCATGCTTTTGAACTCAGGCGACCAAGATTGTATTATTCTTGTGTTTGGTTCATCGTTAAGAAGATTGATTTGGTGAATATCGTAACTAGTTATTTGAGTTGTCGGTCCCGTTTGTACATTTGAAGACAGTGAGATGTACAAATAGTTGCCTGTGTTTGCCAGAGCTATTCGATACACTTCCTTTGTATTTTGAATCTCAAACCGTTCCACGATGTTGCTTGTAGAAAGGTCAACTTGGACAATTTCTCGTTCCAATGCGACAAACATGTTTTCTCCGCTTTGAATCACACAATCAACGGGCCCCCCTTCATTTTCATCAAATGTACGAAAATCTGTGTGAGGATTTTGCACGAGGTTAATGATTTTACGATTGTTTTTATCACACATAAACAATTGTTCCATGGTTTCGTTTTTAAAGCCACAAATGGCGTTTGGACGACCTGAAACAGTCGATGTTGAAAGGGTGAAACTGCCTGATTGGTTCTTTGTCACATTGTACAGTTTAGAGGTTGAGCTCGAGCCAATTATCAAAAAGTTATCTTTTCCGATTTCATAGATATGATTACCGCGAGTGCCTGACTCGGAAAAAAACTCTCTATCCGAAATTCGATTTGGAGCTGTAAATGTATCAATAGATGTCGATGAAACTTTTGGCTCATACAACCAAAAATACCCCTCCCTGCATTCACAATCCTCTATGCCATCACTGCCCGGCACCGTAGACTTATTCCCGCCGCACTCGTGACATTGAGACATCCCCAATTCATTCCCGTATGTACCGGCTTTACACAGAGAACAATTAGACTCCGACGTTGCCTCTGTGAAATTCACGTATTTACCAACCCCACACCCCGTGCATTCTAACGCCGTGTCATTATCATTGTACGTCCCAGGATCACACTGTGTACATACAGTCGACCCCGGTACAGCTACCCACCCCATACCACACTTTACGCAAGACGAGGCATGTGAGGCATTGAACTCCGCATTATACTTGCCAGCTCCACACTCAGTGCAATAAAAATCCCCTGCCATGTCCTTGTACGAGCCCGGTTCGCACCGCTGGCATGTTTCCTCTTGAGGGAAAAACCCAGGCATACACGTACAGTTGCTGATGTCGGTACTGTTCTGTGACGATGTCTTATTCTCAGCGCAGTCAAAGCACGTTGTCATCCCCGACTCGTTGGCGTACTTGCCCGCGGCGCAGCTCTTGCAGTCGGAGACGTCGGTTGCCTTGGACATGTTGTGGTAGAACCCCTTGGGACATAACTCGCATGATTCGGCCCGTTCTTCTGAGCTGTATTTGCCGGGGCGACAGTCTGTGCAAGTCGAGGACCCTGCATCTGCCACCCTGCCCTTGCCGCAGGCTACACATTCATAGAAGCTGGATGCCGCTGAAGATGCCCTAAAGGTGCCCGCGGGACACTCGATGCATGCGTGACCACCAATTTTGTCTTGGTATTTGCCTGCGGGACAGGCATTGCAGTCGCTGGAAAACGTTATGTTTCGGTATTTTTTGTGGAGACGTAGGGTTTCGTTGGCGTCAAATGATTTGTTACAGAGATCATACTCTGTTTTCAAGAAATCATCGTGTTGAGTTTGCGCTTGTATGTACCTTGAATGATGTTCCAATGCGCTCTGATGTGCCTCATTAAATATTTCCCGTTTTTCGTCGTAATCACCCGCCCTGTCTGCCCGCGTGTTGTTGGCGTTGACCCAGATGCCATACATGCTACTTTTCTCGGTTGCTAGTGTCTGATTTGTTACGTTCTGACTCCAAGTATCATTGGCCTGCAGGAAATTATTCCAGGCTGTATTCAAATCATTCACGGCACTGTCCAGGTGTATCTTGGCTTCAGAGAGATTCGCCCATGCGCTTTCATTCAGATACGTGGCCTGGTCGTACAGAGAGGTGGCGTTCTGCAGAACGATTTCGTTTTCGGACGTCTGGTTCCGTGCGTCCTTGCATGCTTGCCAGGCGTCTTGCTGCCTCTGAGACAAAATGTCAATCTCTGGAAAATCCAATTGTAGCTTTTCGTTCGCTTGTGTCGATGCCTCACATTCATCAAATTTCCTTTGAACGGATTCGGAGTAGTTATTTCCCGCTTGAACGTACCTTGAATGATGTTCCAATGCGCTCTGATGCGCCTCATCAAATATTTCCTGCTTTTCGTCGTGAGTAGTCTGTTTGCCTGCCCATAAGTCGTTGGCTTGAACCCAGCTTTCATATGTTCGATTTTTCGCATCTTCCAGCGTCGCGTTTGTCATGTTCTGACTCCATGTATAATTCGACAAAAGGTATTCATGCCAGGTGGTATTTTCGTCGTCTATGGCATGAATAAGATCACTTTGAGCATTTTCCAAATCTTCCCATGCACTTTCGTTAAGGCCCCTTGCAGAAAAATAAGATTCATTGACTTGGTCCCGAATAGCCTGCAGCTTCAACATTTCACCTTCTGAGTTGTTACAGGAGATCTCGGCGTTCAATTTATTGTGTAAAGCGATATAGTATGGAGCATGCATCTTTGGTGGAGAGAGGTCTCGCAGTGTCTCATTGGCTTGTTTGTACTCATATCCACACTTTTGCTCCCTATCGCGTATTGCGTTGTTGTAAGCCTCTAACTTGAGTATTTTTTCAGCATTGAAACGGGCAACCTTTTTAGTCCAGTGCTCAAACTCCTCTAGTTTCAAATTCTCTTCCGTCTGTAACCTTGTGTAGGTGGCATTGGCTTCAATCCACGTTTCATATGTCAGGTTTTTCTCCGCTTCCAGTGTCCTATTCAACACGTCCTCTCCCCATGTAGCATTCGAGTTCTTGTACACGTTTAAGGCTTGAGTTTTATTATCTTCGGCATTATCCAAATCCTGTCGTGCCTTGGTCAAGTTAACCCATGCACTTTCATTTTGAGCAACTGCATCGAAATATGAAAAGTTTGCATGTTCATACTCGCGCTTGCGTTGACTTTCCAGCTCCTGTGCATCGTAACAGGATATGTTGGCTTTTCGTAGATTGTCTTGTGCATTATCAAGTGCAATCTGTCTCACCGACTCATACCCTGGCCTGCACTGGCAATCCTCTGGTGAGGTCCTGGGACTCACCGACGTCTCATAGATAAAGCACGAATCACACTCTTCCGACCCTTGCTCATGCGCAAACGTCCCCTCCGTGCATACCGTGCAGTTGTCTTTCGAATTTGCACCCTGGATACCATTTTCAGTCCCAACCTGGCACTGGTCACAAATGGTTGCATTGTAATAATGACTGTATGTCCCCGTCGCACACAACGTACAATTCACGGCATTTTGAGCCGAAAACGATCCCGGGGGACAACCTTGACACACGTCACTGGCATTCGCAGCCTCGATATAACTATACTTTCCAGCCTCGCAGGCCTCGCATTCGCCCTCCCCTTCACTGACCTTGAAGCTACCCCGGGCGCAGGCCACACACCCCGACTCTTCACTGTAATTATGATATCCTGCCTTGCAATGGCAAGTCGACGAACCTTCGTAAGAGATTGAGTTCTGGGGACAGGGCTGGCAATATCCATAGCCCTTCTTGGCATACTTATCCACTGGGCAGGTTTGGCAGGTTTGAATCGACGTTGCATTCAAGACGGCACTTGCTTTGCCCGCAACACAGTCGACGCACTCACCCGGCCCGGTAACGATTTTGTACTTGCCAACTGCACACGCCTCGCATCGCAGGTCTGGTCCCGAGGCTGATGTGTTTTTGAAACCAGAGTTGCACCGACATTCCGTGGCGTTGTCGAGAGAATACGACCCATCCGTGCACTGTAAGCATGTACTTCTTCCCTTGTCGTGCGTAAAAGTGCCGGCCTGACAAAATTCACACGTCGTCTTATTGACAGTTTCCTGGTACTTGCCCGGGATACAAGCCGTGCAGATATGGCGATGGCAGTCCTCCCATTCGCCCATGTAATAATACATGCCTCTATGGAAAAGCTCAAACGACGTGCACTTGCGCTCAAACGTGTTTTGGTCAAACTTAAAGCCTCGCACTTGCAGCTTCAGCCGCGTAAAGTCTTCATGTTGCACCCTTTTAGCGGCGCCCAAATTTAGTAGCGCGTACATGTCGCCGCTGATGTTTACGCTCGCGCTGTCCACATGCTCCAGTGCGCGATCAACGCCTGGTTTCCATATTTCCGCCTGTTTCCAGTACTCCCCGTCAAGTTCCTCGAACTGGCCGCTGGATCTGTTGAACACAGACACTTTGTACTGGTGCGGACGCGCGTCCATTTTCGGTGCCAACGCCACGCCAAAATGCATGTATCGCGGGCGGTGCCTGAAGAATTCTTGCTTGGGGTACTCTACCTGCGGGATCTCGTACTCCACAGTCAGCATGCATGGGTCTTCTGCGATGAATGGATCGTCACATATTCCGTCCTGCAGCCACCGTTTAAAGTCCCTGTCGTGGCACGTGTAAGTGGACCTACTGTCTGCTTCAAATTTGGTCTCGTTGTATGTCTCAAGCCACGTCTTCTTGCGATCCGAGGCGTCCAGCTCAGGGCAGTGCGGGCCGTAGTAGCCTCGAGCACAGGCACAATCGTGCAGCGTTGAAGACCCATTGATCAGCGTTTCCTCGCCCTCGCCGGGACATTTTTTACAGGACGACGCGCCTACCTTGTCTTGATAACTCCCGACTGCACATTCCAGGCACGCTGTGCTGCCCGGTATCGGCGCAAACTTGCCGACAGGACACTCGATGCACGTTTCCCATTCCGTGTGGTGCTCATTCTCGCCGCGGACCGCTTTTTTCCCTGCTGGACACATGTCGCAGTACGGGGGCTCGCGGTGGCAGTAGTGGTACCGCTCAATGTACAGCCCGGTCTTGTGGAGAGTGATGGGCTTGCACTGGCGCTCGCGCCTGTGGACGTCAACGTGCAGGGCGCGGAATTGGAGCCTGAATTCTTTGTGCCCTGTGTGCTTGTTGCGGTAGGGGTAGTATTGAATGTCGGCGGGCCGCGTGCGCACGTACACGGTGTAGCTTTGCGGGTCGACGTTGGAAAAGAGCACCGTCTTGTGGGGCGAACGTGAACGGATAACAAAATGGTCGTCGCGCCACTTGCCGGCGTTCGTGCTCGTGATTTCCTCGTAAATCTCGGAGCGGTTCATGATGCGCCACTGCGTTACTGTTTCGGGGTCCATGCTGTTGGTAAACAGGTACTCTTCAAAGTGATCCAACTGTGTCCCACTCGTGTTGTGGAGAGACTCGTTGAAATGTTCCATTTGCGATTTCCGCAGAATACGCCACCCGCCACCGTCAATGTTGTAAATGCTGGCTGGGTTGTCTGCATTGGCCGAGGAGCAGTTGCACGTGTCACCTAGCGTGCACGTGAGTCCTTTGTCTTTGGCAGGCATGATCACTTCAGTGCGCCCATCACCCGACTCCATCACCCCTGCACACTCGCAGAAATCGTATTCATTTGCGCAATGAACTGAGTCCCAATATTCGCGCAGGCGGCCCTGTAAACGTGTATTTCGTTGATCGGCCTCGCTTTGGTCCTTATCTTGGTAGTGGTCGTACACGACAAAACTGTTGTTGTGTTTTGCAAAGTGGTCATTGACCTCAGCAATGCAGGTGGTCGTATTGTCGCAGCGATAGTGCACGCGCTCGGTGCCGCCTAGATTTTGCACAACGGTCCACGGCTCCGTTGCGTTTTCGCGCGAGAACAGGGTGTATTCAATCGCATGTTTGCCGGGTTCAGGGTCCATGGCAATGTAAATCGTCCAGTTTTCGCGATAGTTGCTGAGGTCGAGGCCATCAGGGATCACGTACTCAAAGTCGTTCCAGCAGGAACAGTTGTATCCTGGATTGAAATACTCTTCCAGATTTTCGCACGTGTCCATGCCGACTCCGTCCCGGGCGTTGTAGAAAAAGTCGTCTTCGGTATGCAAGCACTTGTGGCAGACGTGTTCCTCACATTGTATGTCGTCCTGTGCGTTTTTGGTACACTTTTGCCCGTGGACGTCTGATGCAACGGACATATTACTCAATCGCAGCCACACTCTTTCCGGGTTCTTTTCCTTCACTGGGCATTCCACCCGAATCGCCCCGGACTTGCATTGGCAGTCTTTGTCTGCGTCGGTGCTCCCATACCTTCCGTCAGTGGTGGAATTCCCCGGGCAGTCAAAGCAAGACTTGCCTTCGAGGGTCGCATTGGAGAAGGTATCAGGGGGGCAAAAGTCGCAGTTTCCGGGATCCTTGTCCAAAAACCAAGCCGTGTCCTCCGTGTACTCGCCGAGATTGAACTTGCCTGGCTCGCACACGTAGCACGAGTCCCACGTAGGCTCCTGGTACGCCCACACGAGATTGATTTTGTTGGACTTACTGTTTTTGGTATCGTTGTTGTTGAGCCACGCTTCCCCGTTCTCAAACTTGGTCGTGTTTTTGTCTTTCTTGTCCAAGCGGGGATACGTGCTCTGGCCAATCGCGCAAAACTCGCACCTGTTGGTGTCCTGGTCCAAGTACATCCAATATGGACACTTGCACGAGTCTTCCGACGTCCCGAGGCCTGGCGTCACCACCTGATTTGTGGGGCAAGCGTCGCATGTGGTGCTGTTGGGTGCGGAATACTCATTTTTAGTACAGTTGGTGCACTCCTCCCGCAGTTCTATTTCGTCACTGAATTTTCCCGCCGCACACGCCCGGCAAAAGGGGCCGTTGTAGTACTTGGACGGATCGTGGAACTTGCAGGTTTTCTTTTCGTACAGCCTGACTTCCATGTCCTCTTCAGGCTCGTCTTCCTGTCCCAGGAGCTTGTAATCAATCATGATGGCCGAGATGTCGCTCATGTTGAACGAGTCCTTCAAGGTGCTCAAGTCCAGAGTGTTGTTATCGAACTTGAATACTGTGACCCTTTTGGGCAGGGTCTCCCCTCTTCGCTGGACACTGAGGCTCAAGATCTCCCACTTCTGGCTCTTGTTCTGAGGCTCTACGACCGTGAAATTGACATAGTCTGTCATGTTGTCGAATTCCAGCGACATGGTCTTGGTCTTTCTGGTCTTTTTTTCATTGCAGTGTGTGCCGTCGCCGGTTGAGCCCTTTTTACAATACCGGCATCTGGTCTGGTTGTTAATTTCGTCCTCAAATTCTCCGGGCGGACACGTTACGGTCCTGGTCACATTGGTTACAACAATATCTTCTGACAATTCAGCAAGGTTCACTTCAGGAGAGAACGCGGGATATTGATACACCATAACCCATTCGTTGACAATTGGTTGCGATTCCTCCTGCAACAGTCGGCGACGCCGCGTATAGGTCTCGTCGCAGGCGTCAGATTTACTTTTTATTTCAGTCCGTTGAGTTGCAGAAAGTTGCGTTTCGTATTTTTTCAAAAAATCTTGCTTCACAGTATCGTTGCAAAAATCGTTCTCCGAAATAAAATTCACACTCACTTGGTTCACCTGCCCCGAATTCGGAGGCAAGCACGCAGTTTGATCTTCATTCGCAATCTTGTTGCTGACCGTGCAGTCTGTGCATTCTGCTCTGTCCGAGGTTGTGGACACTTGGTTCGCCTCGCATCGCTGGCACTGTCCCGGCAGCCCCCCGTCTGTTGGGCTGGCTGCGCCGTCCACGCGCCGGTGGCCCTCCCTGCACAGGCACATCTGCGCCGAAGTGGCTCCGGTCCCGGAGCCGGACGGCAGCTGTGTCGTGGTCATGTCTTGGTTGGGGCAGTGCGTGCACGTACTCGCCCCTGAGGAATTTCTGTACGTATTCAGCGGGCAGGGCTGGCACTCCCGGTCGTCACCCGCCTCCCGCTTAAACTGTCCCGGCTCACAGGGCCGGCATCCAGACGTGGTCCGCTCAAACCCGGGGCTGCACACACAGGCCGCGGACGAGGTGCTTCCCGGCGGAGACACCGTCCCGTCCGCGCAGGGAGTGCAGTCGGACAAGTCCGTGGCGCCCTCTGTAGACAACCATGTGTTTGCAGGGCACGCTTCGCAGGGATAGCCGGCCTTGGCCCAGGACGCGTTCGAATACTTGCCCGCTGAGCACGCGCGGCACGAGCCCAGGTAAAACTGCACCAAGTCACTTTTTGGTATCGAGTCCACAAAGTCTTGGCTTACCCCCTGAAATCCGACCAGCGACCTGAACTGCTGCGCGACCTCGTGCCCGGCCGTGCAGAAACAGTCGAGGATGTCATAATTCAGCACCCCGTACGTGGTGTTGGCAGACTCTGGGCACGAAAAGCAGTCTCTGCCCTGGAACGCGACGCCGAGTCCGCTCTGCATCTGGTACTTGCCCGGCTCGCACCACTGGCACTCCCCCTGCCCGGGCGTGGTGGTGTACTTGCCCGGAGTGCAGGTCCGGCACACATCTTCCGAAGTCGCCGCGACGACTTCGCTGAATTTCCCCTCTATGCACTGCTCACATGCCTGTCGGCTCAACAGGGGCTTGTAGAAGCCGGCAGCACAGGCCCTGCAGGTCAACGAGCTCTCGTCGTACTCGTACCCTGGCCGGCAGACGCACGCGCTAAAGGCGGTGCTCCCGTTGGGCGCATAAAAGTGATCGCCGCAGAACAAGCAGCTCTCGGCCCCGTGCGCGGGGGCGTAATAACTAACAGGACAGGACTCACAGCCCCCGTTGCCAACGTCTGCCTTGAAAGTTCCCGGGAGACACGCCGTGCACGTGTTTGCGAGGAAGCTCTCGTAATCCCCCGCGAACCCCGGGGCGCATTTGCAGTCAAACCAGTCTTGCGCGCCGGGCAGAGAACTTGAGTTGGTGGGGCACTCAAAGCACGCGGTCGAGCCTGCAATCGGCTGAAACTGGCCCGCGGGACAGTCCTTGCAAGCCGACGACCGGATGGAGTCCTGATACTTGCCGGGCTCGCACTGGAGACAATCGCTGTCGGAGCGCGAGCCTGCGTCAGGCGCAAAGGTGCCTTGCGGGCACGGGTCGCAGGTGTCCTGCACAAGGCCATCCAGGACAAAGCCGGCCTGCTGAAACCGGTCCTTGTACGAGCCTGGCTGGCACAGGAAGCACTGGTCCCCAATCAGTTCGGAGCCGCTGTCGCACACGCACTGCTCCTTTCTGCTGCTCCCCTCTGGCGAGACCCGGTTCACATCGCACGGGGTGCATTCAGACTCCAAAAAGAGGCCCGAAAATGACGAGAATGTGTTTTCTGGGCACAGGAGGCACCGCGACGCCCCGCTGACGCTTTTGAACTCGCCCGGCTGACAAGGCGCACAGGCCTCGTACGTGGGCCCCGAGAAGCCCTGGGCGCAGATACACTGGTCCTTGCTCGTGGAGCCGACCGGCGAGGTGGTCCGTGTTTTTCTCGTGGCCGTGGGCCAGCCCAGCACGGGGATCTCATCTTGCGCGTAGTCGTCAAACGTGGGCGCGGGCGGCGAGGTCGCGTTTGCGTCCAGCACGCCAGTGCACGGGCACAGCCGCCGCCAGGTGTCTGTCGGTGGCGTGGCCGAGCAGGACGAAGTCCGTGCATAGTTGTACTCCCACAGTGCGGAAGTCGGGTTCTTGAGGTCGAAAGCGGGCAGAAACGGGTCGGCGGCAAAGCTGCAGCATCTTACGTGGTCATAGCCCAGCGTTTCGGTCAACACGCTGTACAGGCCACTGGACGAGTACGTGAGGTCAAAGGCCGACGCGTCGCAGTGCCTGTTTTCTCGCCTGCACACGTCGTCGCAGCTCCCGTGCACGGTGTCCAGGTCCGCGAGCACCCAGACCACGTCAGGAGGGCATGTCGTGCACGCGCTGACTCCCAGCTGGTCGTTGTACGTGCCTTCGGCGCACTCGTCGCATGCGGTCCTCCCCGTCACGGCCGTGTACGTGCCAATGTCGCACAACAGGCACGCGTCCGGCGAGGAGGCGTTGGTGTCTACACCATACGTGCCCGTCCCGCACTCGACGCACTCGGACGTCCCGTTTACACTCTTGAACGTGCCCGCGCGGCATGCTGAGCAGTTTCTCCACCCGTCGTCAAAGTCACCGCCATAAAAACCGCGAATGCATAAGCAGTCGCCCTCGGTGTTGCTGCCCTCGGCCGACACAGACAGCGGCGGGCAGTCAAGGCACTCGGACTCGTTCGTGGCAGCAGGGTCCGGGGAATACGTGTTGCGCCCGCACAAGAAGCAGCCGTGCGGCCCGGGAAGCTCCTTGTACTGCCCAGGCTCGCACGCGGTGCATGCCTTGCCGTTGGGGCCCGTGTAGCCCGCGTTGCACATGCACTGCGAGATGTTGCGGCTGGCGCGCTGCATGGTGTGCATATTTTTGTCGGGGCACTCTGTGCAGTGAGCTGATCCCGTCTCGTTGCTAAACGACCCGCGCGGGCATTGCTGGCAGCGGTGATTTCCCGAGGCATTCTTGAAGTAGCCCAGCGCACACGGCTCGCACGTCGAAGTCGTCGCGGGGCGGTAGCACGGGCACAGCCGCTGGATCTCGCCGCTGCTGTTGTGCGTTGCGGAGCACGTGGGTGTGACGCTGTCGGGGCACGAGGATTCTGCGCCCGGCTCGGGGGCCCAGTGCCCGTACAGCGCGAGCCCGCTCTGCCGTGCAAAGTAGGGCGTCGTCGGCGCACACATCGGCGTGAACCCGTCCGACTCAGACCACTGCGCGCGAACAAGGATTTCAGCGAGGTCGTGTGTGCGGATGGGCCCCGCGAGCGTGGCGCCGTCGCACTGCATGTCCTCAGCCCCGCAGATTTCGTCGCAGCTTTGACCCGGAGAGCTTCCGCCGGTTAGGCCGTCGCCCGCGTCCTCCAGCACCCAGACGATGGCGTCCGAGGGGGGCACTGTCGTGTTCAGCAGCTCGAACCCGGGCTTGCACGCGCAGTCCTCTGCGTTCTGCGACCCGAGGGGCGTCATCGAGTTTTCCCGGCATGCGTGGCACTCGGTGGCCCCCAGAGCGGCGCTGTACTTGCCAGACTCGCAGCGCGTGCAGTTGTGCCTGCCGGGGAGACCCTTGTACTCTCCTGGCATGCACGCGCGGCACGCCGACCGGCACTCGCACGTGGCGTCCAGCGTCTGCGTGGAGCCCTGGAACGGATCTCCAAACTCGGCGACCTCGCACGTGATCTCGTGTCGCCACGCGGAGCGCTCCATGGTCGTGATCGTGTACTGCTCAAAATTTGAGTCCGGTTCGAATTCGTCGCACGAGTCCCAGCACCAGCAGGCGCCTAGGGGCAGGTCATTGCCGTTTACCACTAGGTCGAAGTTTTGGTGCCCGAGCTCGTGGCACCGGATGGCGCAAAACTTGGCATGCGACGCGTTGTCGCCGCCGGGGTTGTGCAGCTGTGTGTTGTTGTCGCTGTCATAGATGCTGGCCTCGATGCCGCATCGAATGCGCCTGCCAGATGCCTGCAGCGACCATGCGACCCTCATGTCCCGCGCATTCCAAAGGCCAGCGCTGCCGTAGCGAACCTCCCCCGTGCACGCACATGTCTCGCCCTCATCGGCGCAAAACTCCCAGTCGTGCACGGGCCCGCCGTCCAGGCCCGCGTCGCACACGCAATCCGAGTACTCTTGGTTGCCGGTGGTCAGTGTCACTGTGTGGTTGGGACAATGCGCGCACGCCAGCGCACCCTCGTCGATATACGTGCCCAGGGGGCAGGGCGTGCACGACTCGTTCCCGAGAGCGTTTTTGAAGGACCCGGCAGGGCACGGCAGGCACTGAAAGTCGACGGGGCGCACCTGGATGAGCGCATTGAGCTCTGCGGGGGTGTGCACGGTGCACGGGCAGAAGCGCAAGTCTGGCCCCGGGCTCGTGTCCTTGCACGTGCTCGAGTGGTGAAAGTCCCAGAATTGCGAAAACCAGTCCGAGTTATTCGAGTAGTACACACTGCTGTCATGAAAGAGCGTGTCCACGGACTCGCTTAGGCAGAGTGTTGTCATGTTTGAATTGTTTACCAACATCGTTATATCGATGTTTAAATTCGATTCCAATAAACTGAGTACCGAAATATTTTGACAGGGATATTTTGAGTCAAGCACGCCCTGGAATTCATTGAGTGCATCAAGGGTAGTTCGTTGACTTGATGCCAGGGAACCTTCTTTCGGAGTGGTGTGCCCCGATTCTTCAAAAGAGTCCAGAATTGTTTGTGACGTATTGTCGCTTAGCACGTTGTCAAAAACGACAAGGCCATACAAATCAATATCCAGTACGCTGGCGTCGTCGTAGAAATCAAAATTGGATTCCAACCCCCCGATTTTGTGGGTGATAGCCGATGAGGATTTTTCGCTGAGATCAATGTCTGGAATTTGAGCATCGGCATAGCACTGCTGAACTACAAGTCTGGAATCGCGGGCAGATTCCTGTAACACAGTCCCATTTGCATTATAATCATAATGAATAACCTCATACGCTGCTTTCAACTCACCCAATATGTAATTGAATGTAATTGACGTCTTGATCACGTCGAACCCGCTGTAATCAATCTCGAGATCACAACTTGACCCAGTCGCGAGGTTTCTGACACTAAACAGGAGTTTGCTTAAAGAAATCTCTTGGATCAGCTGCATTTCACAAACATTGTCCACGTGTAATTCGTAGAAAATCGCGTTCGATTGAGACCCGTGGTCTCTGAACTTGAGAATAATTGTGAAACCCCCGTTACTGGAGAACAGAAACGAAGTCGTTGATTCCAGTGGGATTGGGTCGGAGTTGGAACTTTCAAAGTAGTCTGGCTGAGACGGCGGTGACAAATACCAGATTTTTGCCCCAAGTTCCTGCAGCGTGGTACACAAACCAGTGGTTGTTGTAGTCTCAACCAGGGTCCCAGAAACCCCCTCCAGATTCAAGTCGAAACCTCCCGCGCACAACTTTCCCGTATGGTAGTAGCGGTACACGATGGCGGGGACCTGGTCGTTGCCAGGCAAGGACACCCGCCGGCGCCCGCTCAAGCCCGCGCTAGGACGCGACGTGGGAGGATAACAGTCCCAGGGCCTCAGCGCGTCGCAGTCAGGGTCGGTAATGGCTGGCAGGAAGGCATCGTCGATCCGGATGCCCGCGACAATCTCCTGCACCTGCGAGGGAGGCAGAAAGCGGTCCCATGCGTACAGTCCCGCCACATCTCCGTACAGGGGCTGGTTCTTGTGCGAGCCCAGGCCATTTCCCACGACCGCCTCGGACGCGCGCAGTGGGCCCGACAGGGGCAAGACGCAGCTCACGTTGTAGGTGTGTGTGAGGTAGGTATCCGCCATGGCTATGTCAGCAAAGACGGCATCCGCCGTGATGTTGATCACGGTGAGGTTCTGCTGGGTGTTGTGCTGCCAAACGAGGGTCCACCACGTGCGTGCCCAGATGTTTTTGTCTTCGATGTCCCAGGGCATTTGAGCCCCGTGCACCCCACATTCGAAATCAGACCCGTTGATGGAAAAGAAGAGAGTGCGCGTGGCCGCGTCCCGCCCCATGTGCAGCACAAAGTCGGTAAAATCGACCGCCAACACTGTTTGTCTGTATGTGGCGCTTTCTATAAACGTCGGTGCCTCTGGAAGGAGAGGGTCGTCTCCGACGTGGGACCACCGGACCTTGGTCACGACGGTGAAACCATGGTGCCGGTGCATTTCCCAGAACGCCGGCTCGAAGCGCACGTAGTCCAGCGTCGCAAGGTCGAAAAAGGCATCGTCCAGCGCGATGACGGGGGCGGGGATAGGCAGCAGGTGCTTGACATACGCATCGGGAAACGCTCGGTCGTGGCACGTCGTGCTGCACACCTGCTCACACGCCGCGCTGTCGCTGTCCCCGGCGAAAAGCCAGTCCACGGCGAAAATATCTGCTTTGCCGTGCGCGGGTTTGCACATGCACATGCTCTCGTGGATGGCCCCGGCGGCCGACGACGAATTCTGGCTGCACGCCTTGCACGCCACCTGCCCGGGCGTGTCCTGGTACGAGCCCTCGAGGCAGTAGAAGCAGCTCTCGCTTTCAAAAATACCGGGGACCGTGGCGTTGAAGAACTTCCCGAGGCCGCACGCGTCGCATGGGGCAGTGCCCGCGACGTCCTTGTAGAAGCCGGCGGCGCAGGCCTCGCAGGGCGAAGTGCGGTTGGTGTGGGCCACCGCGACTTCCACGGCATACAGCCCGGCAATGTCGCGCGGGCGGAGGTGCTCGTTCTGCGCGACGTGCGTGGCATTGTCGCGAAGCTGGTCGGCAACCGCCACGATTTCTTGGGGGGCCAGCACGCGGTCAAACAACTGCAGCCCGGTGAGATCCAGCGATCGCTGGCTCAAGGTAATCACAATGTTGGCGTTGAGGATGGCAAACCCTTCTTCGATCTGCACAGCCTGTCCTGGAAGGTACTTTGTCGTGTACAACCAGTTTCCTCGCGCATCATGGCTGGCTAAAATTGTACAGGTGTAGTGGCTGCACATTTGGTTTGGCATGGTACACAGGCACAGTCGTACTTCTTCTTCAGTGTGCGCGTGGCCATAATCAATTGTCACGGTGTCGTATCCAGCAGGCAGTGGCACGTTCAGCCACCCTATATCATGATCCGCCGACCAAGCCCCTCCCATTCCCACACCGCCATAATCTTCGTCAAATGCGTTAATGGACGAGCTACCACCGATTTCCTGAGCATACGCTTGCCAGGTTGCCTGGGAATTCTTGTGGGTGAAGTCGTAGATTAGCACGCGGTCTGCCAGGCCCAGCGGCTGCAGACGGGCGTACAGCTCAGGGCGCGCAGTTTGCATGGACGTCATGCTCATGGTGATGACAATGTCGGCGTCCACGGACGCGAAATCCTCTTCTATGCGCAGAATTTGCCCGTGCGTGTACGATCCCGAGGAGGTCTTGGCGTCGTAGGTGCCGGACGTTTGGTCGATTACGGTGCATGCCGCGGAACTGCAAAAGTTATTTGCCGAGGAACATAAACACAGCGTGACTGGGGTCATGGCACCCCAAGTTTGGTCCCAGTTGTTGGATCCCCACGTTATGTCAAACTTGTCGTATCCTTCAGGCAGCGGCAGCTCCAAGGCACCGGTGTTGTCCGCGCCGGGACCCCCAATCCACACCGCATCCCAGTCTGGGGCGTAATGCGTCATCGTCGAGGTTGCTCCAATTTCGGCCGCGTAATTGTTCCAGTCCTCCTCAGTGTTTTTATCCGAAAAGTCATACACCAGCACGGGGACGATGACCTTGGCATCACACTGATCAGGAACCAGGCTGACATACCACGAGTTGGCACCCGTATCAATATGTTCCTTGAACTCAGCCAGGGCCGAGGCAGTGGTACGACTGGTGCTAGGCGCCGCGCCCAGGCCAAAGTATGCATGAGCACTATCGCCAAAGGCACTGATCAAGGGCGACGTCTGCGTACTGGACAGAGGCTCGTCAAAGAACACAACCCCGTACAAGTCACTGTCTAAGTTATTCCCCGACCCCCCCACTTCGTGCACAATATCATTGGACGCATAATCGTTCAAATTGACGTCTGGCAATGAAAAATCTGCACCACAGAATAAGGAATTGGAGATTGTTGTCCTGTTCGTTTCAACCCAGACACCGTCTTCAGGTCTCAAAATAATGAATTCACCCGATGACTTCAATGTTTTGGTAGCGTCGTCATAAACGATGGCCTGCTCAACAACCGCCGTTTGATGTCTGTCAGAATTGAATTCACAGGATTTGCCGGTACCGAGGTTTTGCACCTGCACCATGGTTTCAATATCATTTATCCATGCAACCCAGATCATGATGAAATCGTCCACAAACAACTTGAAATGGGTTCCATATTTTTCCGGATCACGATCCCTTGTTTTCAACAACAATGTGAACCCTCCGTTTGAGTTGAACAAAAAGTTTTGCGTAGTTCCCAGTGAAATTGCTGTAGAGTCTTGAAAATAATCAGGCTGTGAAATCGGGCTGATATACCACGACTTGGCACCCATCGCAAGCTCCTCAAATTGCGAATACATCGGGCTTTTTGTGCACCCCGGCTGCACCATGGTCTGTACCATGTCCCCGTCCATGTACACGTCCACGCGGCCGGTGGAGAAGTCGTTGGTGAGCACCAAGGTTGTCATCTTGTTTGTTTCGTACAAGAATGACACGTCGCACGCGCCGTGCGTGAACCTCATGCGCGCAAGGTCGGTGCGCGTCAGCATGCGCGGCCGGCAATAGCAATCCTTATAATTACCATAGTCTGGGTCATAACCGTTCCAGGTTGTGTCATGGTGGCAGTAAATCTTGCTACTGGATTCTATGGGCTCAGTGCACATGCCATTGTTTCTTCCGCAGTACTTGACGTCGCCAATACACGAACATTCTTCATGTTCCTGTGCGCATGGCTCGGTGTCAAAATCGATGACTTGGTCGAGGACGGGTTCGGAAGTCAAACTGAGTTCCACTTCATACTCAACCAATGTTGTGCAATTCGCGTGCCTTTGCAGCGTGAGCAGCGACGAATTGATCTGCGGCGAAGCACTGCTCAGCCTGGCCACAATGGTGAGACCCTGCCGCTGCACACTCGGGTCTACTTCCCAGGACACGGGCATCAAGCCCTTCGGGTCGCCCTTGCGGTAGGACACGACGGGCCTAGTCTCGGACACGCCCAAGGTCACGCGCAGGTACTCGTTGGGCGGCAAGAGGTGCTGCAGGTGCACCGCCGGAGCCAGGGCCTCGCACGGGGGAGAGAGCTGTGGGTACACGGAATAGGGGGCGTCGACATCCCGGAGGCCGATGCTGCGAAAGACGGAGTCGATCGCGTCGTCGCTCAGCACGCGGTCAAAGGCAAAGAGCGCGGCAATGCGCCCTTCAAAGTGTGGGTCATAGAGGTTCTCGGCACCGCCGATATAGTGGTTTGTGAAGATTTGATCGACAAAGTTGATGTGTTCAATCGAGGAACCGCCATGACATAGTGTGGGGTGGATGTCGTGATCGTCGTCGATTTTAAAGGTCACAGTGTGGGAGCTTTGATTATAGCGAAACACGAGATCGAAAAAGTGGTCATCGCCACTGGAAAGGGCGCCATGTGGATTCATGCTGTCGCACGTGTCACTTTCGGAAGAGGACATGTACCAATACAATTTCGCAGAAAGTTCCAGGCGCTGGACTTTGATTGCAACGCCATTGGGTCCTATGAACTGAAACAATGCCTCGTAGGATCCGTGAGTCATGTCTGTACTCTTCACCCGCGCCAAAATCGTAAAGCCCCCGTTGGTGCCAATCTTCCAAAAGCGCTGCTGCAGGTCATACCGTCTGGTCTGCAACGCGGATCGATCCAAGAACACTTGGTCGTGCACGGAAATCAGAGCGTCAAAGTGCGTGACGTTCTGCTCGACACAGCACGGCGGGCGGAACTTGCTCTCATACACGACGCTGCCCCCACTCCCGTGCAGCTCGGACACTTGCACCGCACGCACCGTTGCCAGCGACAGGTACTCCATGCCATACGCCTCGCAGAAATCGTGGCGGGGTGTCAGGGTCACCCGGACCTCGGCCGACCCGTTTTCAGCAGACTGCAGCCAGTACTCGTGGGCGTGCACGGACATGTTGACCGAGGCGTGCGCCAGGCCGTATACGTCTTGCGCTGTTTCTGGGCTAGGCATGCCGCCGTCGCACACGGTGCAACCACTTGTTTCGTTTTGGTTAACCTCAGGTGCAGCGATGGTAATGGTGCCGACCATTGAGGGGTGTAGCTCACAGTAGTAGTACAGCGGGCCCTCAAAATCAAGCGGTACTGTAATGGTCGTGACGCCATTGCCAACAGTGGCCAGAGACGAGGGCGTGGCTTCGTGCCCGGGAGACTCTGACACCCAGAAAGGATGGTAACCGCCTTGCTCAGACGAATTCGGCCAGGTGACTTCGAGCGTTTGACCCTGGACCGCCTCAAGTGTCGGGTTGCTCGGGCCGCCTTCGTCTAGGTAGTAATATCCCCCATCTGCCACAAGGCTATATCTCGACTTGTTGACTTGACTGGCGTCCCCGGACGAGTCAGAGACACCCGCCTTGCAGGCGCAGTAGCTGGCAGTCTTGCTCTCCACGTCCTGCAGCGTCAGTGTGTCGTAAAATTCATAGCGCTGGTCCGTAATACCGTTGGGCCCCGTGTACCCGGGGTCGCATGTGCACTGTTGCGGCGACGGACTTAAGCTCGGGGACGATTGCGCCGAGCCGCAGGGTTTGCAGAAAAACATGCCGTCGCTGCTGTACGTGTTCTGGGGGCATGGGCGGCATCGGGCAGACCCCGTCTCGTTTTGGTAGGTGCCCGCGTGGCACGCCGTACACGCGGTTGCGCCGAGTTCCGCGGAATAGAAGCCCACGGGACAGTCCAGGCAAACGTTGATGTTTTTCGACGGCGAGTACTTGCCAGTAGGGCAGGCAGTGCAGCGCAGCAGCGAGCGGATCTCCGTGGTGTTGGTCGTGAAGGCGTCGGAATACTCCAGGGTCAGCTCGGAGTGCCGGCTGTCGTCTTGGGCCAGGGTGAGAACGATGTTGGCGTCGATGGAGGCAAACTCTTCCTCGATCCGCAAAACCTGCCCAGGCATGTAGCTGCCTGAAAAAAACCGAGCGTCGTTGTATCGCAATAAGACAGACTCTTCGGTAGTCTGCAGAATCGTACAAGCCAGGGAGCTGCAGAGGTAGCCGGGATTGTCACACAGGCAGAGAGTCACGGTTGTCATCTCCCCCCACTGATCGTCCCAGCCCGATGATCCCCAGTGGATTTGAAAGAAGTCGTACTCTGGAGGAAGATGGAATTGAATGTAGCCCACGGCAGTGTCGGCAACCCACACCGCGTCCCGGTCGTCATCATAATAAAAAATGTTGGTCGTAGCGCCAACACTGGACGCATAGTCGCGCCAGGCCGTGATGCTGTTGTAGTCGTGAAAGTCGTACACCACACGCCTGCTGTGAGAGTGATCAATGTTGTTTGGCAGTTTTTGATTCTGCCAGGTGCAGGACGTGCTCTGGCAGGTATTCTCGCGGTAGATTTCGATTTTAGACGAACACGCGTCCAAATTGCCACCAAGAACATCGAGCGACAATTCAAGATTGGCTTTGTTTCTGGCCCAATTGAAGCGAACATACTCCCACGAATTACTCGGCGATGCACAGGTATAATCAGGATTGGTTGTGCAATAACATTCAGGGTGAGCACCGTGAGTTTTGACGATAAATCCCTCAAATACTACACCATTTGTGTCTTGTAACTCCAAACATGCCTGGGAGCATTTTCGGGCTCTTTCTAGCAATGGCTCGTTTCCATTGAGTGCCATCGCATAAGTTTCGAGTGTGTAAAAGCTGTTACAGTATCCGTCGTGAATCCTATCAAAATTATTTTGCGGGCAATCCCCCCAACCGTGCACCGGGTTCTGCTGCGCGCAATTATTGACGATTGTTTTGGTTGCTCGGTCAATGTAATGAGCTTTGCCATCGATTTGATTGCGGTACACAATGTAGTGGTCATTGGGGGTGAGGATGAATCTTTGAATTTGACCCGCGGAATACTCGTGCTGTATAGTTTGCGAAGATAATTGCACCTCGAGCAAACGTGATACAAAGTCGGTGACAATCATCGTGTTTCCGTCCGAGGTTACCTCACAGCCACGCGGGCCGTCATATCTGACCGTTGCAGTGTATTTCTCAACACTCCAATACTTCCAAAAATACAATTCACTGCCAGAAACATACGCACCGGTCATGCCACCAGGTGCGTTTTCTATCACTGAAATAGTTCCATAATCTTTCCTGGAGATTACAATCCGATGGGTTTCACCTTTTAATTCAGTAACCCAACTTCCCGAATAAAAAGCGTTTGCCCATAATTGTACTTTACAGTTGTGTGTACAACTGCCTCCCCATCCACCATGATTTGATCCTTCTTGATAAGTGTTAAGAGCCGATATACGTGAAAAAAATGTATTTCCATCGTAGATTTCCACATACGGGTCGTAGCAGTAGTCATAATCCTGATAGTAAGGGGTCGTTTCACAGCCTGGAACCACCGTCGTGTAGTCAGTACGTTGATAACACTTCAGGTCCCCTGCACAATCAGCATCGGAGTCACAATCTCCCTGACATGCCATACATGGACTGCCTGACGTGCAATAGGATCCACCACCACTGTACGGAGTCAACAGCCCGGTAAGCTGGGGGTTGTAGCAGTAATCATAATCATTATTATAAGGTGTGCTTGCACAGCCCGGGACAGCGGGTTGTGACGAAGATGATCCTACTCTCTGCCAGCATTTCAAGTCCCCTGCACAATCAGCATCACTGTCACAGTCCCCATGACACTCCGAACATGGACTGCTGGACGTGCAATACGAGCCACCGTTTTCGTACGGGGTAATTAACGTCGGCTCATACATTTCAAGCTGCTGTGTATCAAAGTTGATCTTTTTCATGTCATGATACGTCCGGTCACAGACAAAGACGGAGGCTCCATCAGGCGTAAAACACACACAAGACGCATCGTCGACCAACCCAGCGGCAAACTCCCCGAGATTATTTCCTGCAGCGTCGTAGCGCGTGAGAACCCCTCCTGATGCCTTTAATATTTCGCGAGACACAGGATGTCTTGCTGCGTCCAATGGGGTGGCCTCTTGGTCGACCTTCGTATAGCATGTTGAATCATAACACAGTGACACTGACGAATGGCCTGACCCATATTGAAATTCCACCGCGCAGCTCTCCGGTGCGTTCTGAAAGAATGTCAGGGGTGTGTCGGATAGATCTACAAAAAACTCCGTTTCGGTGAGTCCATCACAATCTTCGGTCGAAAGCCACGGTGCTGTGGACAGTGGGCTCGTCTCCTGCGGGGTCACGGCTCGGTCAATCAGGCAGCAGCTCTTGTCGCCGATCCAATTGTAGCGGTCATACGAATTAGAGATTTGTGTACAAGTAGAGATGTCTTGTGCTTCACAGTAACAACGCCCAGATGGTTCCATAATAAACCCTTGCAGATCAAAGTTGACCCATGACCCAGACAGAGCAGTTTGTCGTCGCAAACAAGCTTCAGAACAGGCTTTTACTCGTTCTTCTTCCGTACCCTCGTTATCACCGTTCCCTTCAAACATCCTAATCTCAGACCCACCACATTCACCATCAAACATCTTCACATACGAATTTAGACAAACCCCACCCCCCCCAACCGCGCACTGCTTTGTATTTGTTAAGTCATCACGAACAATAATGACTTGCGGGTCGCCAAATCTTGGATTTTCCTTGATACGCAAGGCTGACCACGAGGTTTTTATGCCATTGGTTTTGACCCAGTTTTTATCTTCGGAAATGTTCATGTAATACTGCCCGTTCATGTGGCGGAAAAAAACAGACGGCTTGTCGTCGCAGTTGCTGTCGCTGTGCATGGTAGCGACAATGAATTCATTCCCATTCCAACTCCATATGCCTTCTTCACCCAGATCATCCCCTCCCGGCGGAGTTTCACCCCGACCTGACCATCGAACTTCCTTGAAGAAATTCACACCAACTCCAATTTGCATGAAATCTTTGGTCGTGCCGTCATCCAAATAGACAGGTGCCCATTCGTCAGTCGACAGGGGAAATCGGTCTGAATTAGCGTCCAAATACTCAGTCAGCTCCGACACAGTGGGCACCCGCCCGTCGTGTTCTGACGCCCAAGCCAGAGCCGTGGTCCATGTCGAGGCTGTAGTGGTCGTGTCCACTGTTCTGTGGAACATATGCGTTTCTGTATTTGTAGTGTCACGCAGGGCCAACGGCGTTCCCGCGAGGTCGAGATTGACCTGTGTCGACGCATGCTCCCAGTACGCGTGCCACTTTTCGGGGTGCACTTTCATTTTGACAAGCACGCCGGGCGTGGTGAAGTCGTAGCGGATGTATCCATTGTTTGCAGTTCTGGGACAATCTGCACCGAGGGATGTTTCGCAAAAACAGTAATCGTAATCGCGATGAATCAGGAACCCTTGAATTGTCGAACGTTTTATGTCTACACCATCCGTTGTCCAGGAATCACTTTCATGGGCGTTCTCCCTACTGGCACATTGAGATGCGCACTGTTCCGCTCTTTCTTCTTCCGTCCCAGATACATCATTTAATCTAACTTCATACCCGTCGCTGCAGTCTCCATCAAACACGCGGCGGTACTTGTGGCATGGCAAGGAGACATCCCTGGCCGCAGAGTTCCCACCGCATGTCTCGCACGTGCCCATGGTGTCAGACCCACAATTAACTCGGTACGAACCGGCCGCACATGCTGGGGCCGAGGAGCAGGATTCACAATTGGTTTTGTCGCCAGAATCAAGAGTGTATGTGCCACCGGGACAGTCGCTGCAGGCCTCGGTCCCAGCATTACTCTTGAATTTCCCAGGGTCGCATGCGGTGCAAAAGCCAGCTGACGATGAGGAAAAATCCTTCAGATATTGCCCTGCAGGACAAGGGTTGTCGGCGTGACTTGTGCATGGTTCCGTGCCAAAAGTCGACTTGTATTTGCCCGGAGCACAAGCCTCGCATGACCCTGCACTCGTACCATAATATTCACATCCAACCCTTTCTTCCCCTGCAGGGCAACCGACACAATCTTCACATGACCGGGGCCACGCACCAGTCAAATATTGTCCGGGAGAACAATCTCGACATTCTCCCGCTGAAGACCCGCCACACCCAACTGAAATCTGATTTGGGCACTCATAGCAGTGTACGCATGACCCCGCCGAGCTCCCACCACAGCCACTCCTGTATTGTTTATGTGGGCAGCTTGTGCATGATGTACATGAAGCGCTGCCTTCAGACGAAGCATACGTGCCAGCTGCGCAGGCGGAACATTCATTGGCCGACCTACGTCTTGCTCCTCCACTACCATACTTTCCTGCAGGGCAATAACGACACGCTTCATTCTTTTTGGTAATGTGCCATCCGTTTTTGTCGCAGTACATTCCTGGATCTGCATCATGACAGTAGCCATTGTCTAAATAGCATCCAAACGAGGCATCGGTTTCCCTGGTGCCACAACTTCCAGAGTAATATTGACCTATTTCACACGTCCTACAAGACTCCCAAGCAAAATCCCCTGGGCACCTGTGACGCCAAAATCCAAGGCCGCCACCAACATAGCTGTAGAACCCATCACCGAAGAGATCGTCACAATAGTACTCAAAACCAGGTCCTAATTGACAACAGCCATGTGTCCCAAAATAGCAGTATTGCGTCATATAGCCAGCAACATGTCCACAGTCAGTGCAATAGTTTTCGACTGAATTTCTTACTCCATTACCAACTAAACTACCATGCACCGATTCGAGAAGCAGAATAAACACAATGCCAACAAAGACGGTTCCTCTCATTTTCACTCCTGTCTGCCTGTTTTTGTTGGTGAGTCGAATGGCCCCACGCGAAAACAAAGACTTTGAAAAGTGATTTTAAACCTTTATATATCATATGGATTCACAAGTTTCTAAATTTTAGGCAAGGTGATATTGCTGTGAATTCTAATTCTAACAAGATTTACGCCACATTACCCCAGAGAGAGAGATTGAGTCTTCATTGGAAACCAAAAGAAGCAGCTGCAGAAAGAGTCGTCCTAAGTACCATCCTGCTACATGGTATTCCGGTGCTGTTGGGGGACATGGGTTTTCAGAGAGAGACAGGGATTTAGTCTTTATTAAAACTCAAGAGAAACACCTAGTGTTTGTTTGACCACGAAAACCCCCGCTTCATGCCATTTGCGTGCTATTACACACTGTGGTAGGTATACAGCGGGTATGCACATTGCCTATATTCATTGGAGGCCCCTGTTGATTCACCGTCAATGCATGTATAGCCATAATCACCGCCTGCATTCATCGTTGCCGTGAACTCCGTCACGGTTTCAGACACCCAATAACCAGACTTGGCATTACTACCAAAACAGCATGTGGGTTGCGAACTTCCGTCCAAGGTCAAGGGCGTGTCGGTGAGGTCGATTTTGAACCACGCATCATGCCACCAAGAACCCGTGTAAGAGTTAAGCGCCGACATCCAATTCTGATTCCGCGCCCCTGTGGCAAAGGTAAAGTCGTTGGTCACAATCATGACCTCATCATCTTCCCGGCTTGGTTTTTTCAGTAGGCGCACTGCGTGAAAGTAAGTCCGCTGATTCCTATTTGACCCCGACGAACGCTCCGACCAGTTCTCGTCCGGGTTGACCTTCATGTACCAGTGCCCGTTGCTGTGCTGGAAAAACGTGTCGTCGCGCTCGACGCCGGCCAGGCTCTGCGTCCCCTTTTGCGCAAACGTGTAGTCGTTGAGCAGCACCGTGGCGCTCGTCGCGTCGAGGCTGGGCGGGTCCTTGAGCCGGAGCGCGGACCACTCGGTGCGCGCGGCCCCGTTGTCGACAAAGTTCTTCTCCGGGTCGAGTTTCATGTAGTACAGCCCGTTGGTGTGCTGAAACGCCCACGAGTCGTCTTGCGAGCCGGCGGCGCAGTGGCAGTCGGTGAACTCCGTGGATCCTGGCTCCGAATAGCTGCCCTTGAAACACTCGACGCACGCCGCCTGCCCCTCGTGGCCGTTGAAGGTGCCCGCGGCGCACGTCAGGCACGCGGCGCTGCTGTTGGACCCTAAATCTGGGTTGTACTTGCCCTTGCCGCACAGGGTGCACGCGGGACTGCCAAAGTGTGGGTTGTATGAACCTGCGGCGCAGGGCTCGCAGATGTGGCTCGCGTTGCCTGGAACTTCTCCTGGTGTATACTCCCACTCGGACAGATCAGGCGGGGTCGACGTCGTTCCGGGGGAGCAGTCCACGCACGTGGTGCTGCGCACGCTGTTTTCCGACCGCTGCCCGGCTTGGCATTGTAGGCACGTTGTCATTTTGGCTTGCGGCGTGTACACGCCTGCAGAGCATGAATAGCACTCATATTCTCCATCAATGCTATACTTGCCTGCCGGACAATCAGTGCACTTTGCGCTGCCTTCATCGGATTGCTGCCCCTTGTCGCACTGGACACATGTCCCGCTCCCGTTTTCCGCCTTAAATTTCCCTGACGCACAGGCGTCGCACGCGTCGCCGCCTGGCCCGTGGTAGCCCGCCGTGCAGTTGCACCCACTGCGGTTCGTGGCGCCATAGTACAGCGAAAACGAATTGTCAGGGCACTCCCGGCACGCCTCAAGGCCCGACTGCCCGATTGCGGGCTGGTACGTTCCCGGCGCGCATTCGAGGCACGCGTCGCTGCTGATAGACCCAGTTTCTGGGTTGTATTTGCCCACCGGACAATCCTGGCATTGCGCCTCGTGATTCGACACGGTGGTCTTGAACTTTCCGGCGGGGCAGACGGTGCACTGATCGGCTGTCAGTGTGTCGTTCCATTCCCGGTACAGTGTATCAATGCGCTGTTGGCGGAATGCATTCACGCGGGCGACTTGGCGCTGTTCTTTGAACGTGTGGCCTTGTTCCTGCACCCCGGCACAGGTTCCGGTCTGGCATGCAGGGTCGTCGTTGCCAGCATCGCATTGTTCGGTCTTTTCCAATTCACCTGTATTGAAGAAACAGTGACCCGCCCAGTCTTTCGGGCAATTGGGGCAGTAGCTGTCCCATGGGTAATTTTTGTCTTGTGGATAATTACCAGGGTCGTAAATAAAGCTTGGAATCCAGTCTGTGCTGAACGTTGCGGGCAGGCTCGTGCCGTCGTTGGTGGTCACTTCGTGTCTGACCCAGCCGTTACCCTCCTTGCCTTCATCGTGTTCCGTGCAGCTTCTAAGTACATTGGTGTCTTTGGTATGGTTAAAGATCCAATGCGGTCGAATGTATATGTAATTATTTGAGCCCTGGTAACAAATATCTTGCGAGCCTACGAATTCGCCGTCGTTATGAACCACATTTCCGGTCGTCAGTACTTCCTGACGGCGAATACTAGTGGTAAAGGATTCATGATCGTTCGGGGTGTAAACATTGTAGCTACAAAGGCACCTTCCATCATCCTCAAATCCATCATTTATGCACTCGTTCATTCTTTCACACACAGTAGGGCTGTTGTGGTCTGCGTCGCACACCTGATTAAATGCCGACCAAGCATACCATAAATTATTCGTGTTGCCCATCCAATAAATTTGAGGGTGTTCTTTTACAACTTTCATCATGGTTTCCAGGCCTGGCGAAACTACTTCTCTAGGGTAAGCGTACTCCGATTGGTCAATTTGAAATGGCTCCGAACACGTGTCCGTCCATTGTATCAGTTCGTTGTTGTCCCGCCGCTGTTTGTTCATCCAAATGTCAGCCTTGGTCTGGTCCAACTGCGCAATGTTGCCCTGGTACGTGCCCGGACTGCACTCGCAGTCGAACTCTTCGGTTCTTCCCCGGTCCGTCGTGTTCAGGAAGGCGTGGCACGGAGTACATTGCTCGTTCCCAGTCTTGTTCTTCCACGACGCAAAGGGGCAGAGCTCACATGCAAACGTGCCATTGTCCGTCGTGATGTTCTGGTAGCCAGGGTTGCACTCACACCCAGTTTTATCCGCGTCCACGACGGAATTTTCAGGGCATGTTCTGCACTCAGCGGCATGGCTTGCCCGTGACGCGTCGCGGTCCAGGTATTCAAGTGCATCGCACGGGGCAGAACACAAGTTTGCCGTTGGTGAAGTTGTGACCTCATTTGCGCTGGGGCACGGGGTGCACGCTGTATTGCCTACCTGGGCCTTGTACGAAAAAATATCACAGGGTTCGCACGAGTGCCCCGCAACGTCACTGTCCACGCTATGAAATCCCGCAATGCATTTGCAGGCCTCTCTGGAATTGGGCTCTTGTGTGATGTGGTATTGCACAATCGAATTCATCGGACACGTCTTACACGCGCCGAGGTCAAAATACTCAAACGCAGAGCCCGACGTGTCGCACTGGTACTCGCACGCCGTCTGGCCCGTCTGGTTCCGGGTCCAGTGCGAATGCGGACATTTTTCGCACTCAGTGGCGTTGTTCACCGCGGAAAAGTTTCCTGAAGGGCAAGGCTCACAGGCCGGAAGGTCGCCGTCTTCCCCGGTCTGCTGTTTGTAAAAACCAGCTCGGCATGTACAGCTGGTCCTGGACGTTGGCTCGGGCGTGGTAGCGTAATCAATAATGTAGTTGGGGGGACACGAAGCACACTGCCCCTTGTCAAAATACTCAAACGACGACCCCGACGTGTTGCATGCGTACTCACATGCCGCCTGCCCGGTCAGGTTTCGGGTCCAGTAAGAGTACGGGCACGGCTTGCAATCAGGCGCTAAATATTCATCCGCATAAAATTCAGACGGGCAGTCCTCGCACGTTAATGGCTGTCCCTCGGCACTGACCACCTTTTGACCCAGAGCACACGGTGCTTCCACGCATTCTGACACGTCCGTGGCAGCCTCCCGTGCCGTGTATCCGGTGTCACAGGCCGTGCACGCCTCAAATGACGTCGCATCTGTCTGGTTGTTGAACGTGCCGGGCGGACATGCAGAAATGACCCCGTCAGCCGAGTAGAACCCTGGGCGCACCACACAGGCACTTTCTGCGTCCCCGGTCTCGTACAGGTTGATCGTGCGGTTTGCATCTGTACATAAGCAGTCTTGGCGCGTGGCACTGCCGGTGGAGGCGGTGGTCGGCGCCCATGACGGACAGGCCTTGCAGTTAGGGTCAGGGGTCGCTTCTTTGTACGTGTTGACAGGGCAGGGCTCGACTTCCGTTGCGGTGCTGCTTCCCAGTTTGGCAAACTCGGTCGTGCGTTCTTCTTCGCTTAGCTTCCTTTCGTAGAAGCGCAGGCTGTGTAGGGTGGCCCAGTCCTGAAAAGTATTTTGGCCTGTTGTGCAGTCTCCCCCAACGTGAATCAAATCCAGTGTCCGCTCTTGATCATAGTCTTCGTAGCCAAGACCCGAATCAAAAACACTACTAGCTGTAGCTGACGTTCCTAGCTTCATGGTCACGGTTAATGTCGAGACGTCAAATGTGACAAAAAAATCCACTTCTGTCAATGTTTCGGTCGACGGGGTCCATTGCCTTGCTCCCTTGCCCTTACGCGTGCTAGTTGTCGACATAAACACTACAACGTCACCGTTGCCTCTGAATTCGACTTGAACGACAAACGGACTTCCGTAGGTGCCACACGCCACGTCTGAGCTCTGCATCGAAAACAAGCTCGCTTTTGCACTTGAGCTGCCGGGATTTTGTAAGGAAACTTTGGCAAGGATTGTGAACCCTTGCTGTGCGTATTGGTCAAAATTAAATGTTTTCGAACCTACCGTCCATGGCACCGATTCAACTGTTTCCTCAAACTTGATACGCAAAGATGACAGACTGGTGATCTGATAGCCCACGTACACGCACGTTTCAGACTCGGCGTGTATTTGCTTGTTCTCGTGCGTGCACACACACTGTCCGGCGCTGCTGGCGCCACGGATCCCGGCAGTGTTTCCTTCCTCTGGACACGGCTTGCAACTGTTTTCCAGCCCGGAATAAGTATCCTCTGGACACAAGTCACATGTCCCTTCGCTGTTTTCCTGGCGACCCGCCTCGCACACGTACGATGTCAATTTTTGCGATGAAAACACATCTTGCATGTTTGCGGTCGTGCCGAGATCGCCCTTGACAATGTACACGTGTGGAACCTCGCCCGGGGTCAATTGATTCGAGTCCATATACGTTCGGTACGTGACCTGCAGCTGTGTCGGACCATCCTTGATTGCGTTTGGCGTCGGGCGTTCCCCGGACGTAACTGGGTCTATGTCGGAGAAAAATTGCTTAGCCTCCCAGTGTGTCTCGCTTTTTCTCACTAGGGTAAAACCGCGGAATTTTTCAACTGAGTTGTCAGCATCGCGGCGGGAGGTCATTGTAGAACCGCCGCCCTCCCCGCCACGTATTGTTGACATGCGTTCTCCACCTGCAAGAAAATACCGTAATTCGACAAAAAAGTTACTGTTCGGGTCATCGAACCTCAGAAAAATTTGAGGCAGGTTTGAGTTTGCTGCATCCACTTCAAGGTCCATGAACACGGTCAGATCATGCCCGGTGTTGTAATTAAAGTTGACGTCAATCATTTCCGTTTCCCGCACCCCTGGATAAATCTTTTTTGTGATGAGGTCATCAAAGTCGTCAATACTGATAAAAGTCTCGACCTTGGAGGAACCAGATGCCCGCACGAGGCCAACAGACGCCGCGAAGATTATGTAAAACAGCCACGTCAAGCCGAGGGCACCGTTGAAGTCACCCCTAGCCATTGTTCACCTTTTGCTCGTGTCAGGGCAATATATATACACGGCAGACAGGTTAGAGCAGGTTTTGGAAAACATATAACGGCAGGGGCAATATTCGCCTGTATAAACAGACGGCGTGCACTTTCAAAGATCGATAGTATTTTTTAATGTGATACGCGTCAACTAACGGTGCTGACACTGCAGTTTTCTGCAGACGTCGAAGCGTTGCCAGTAGTGGTAAAGTTTGCAGGACAGGCAAAGCAGGCGCTCTGCCCTGTCATGTTGCTATAGGTGCCCTGGGAACATGCCACACATGCCTCTGCGCCTTCGCCTGAAAACTTGCCCGCGTCGCAGTTTGAGCATATATCTGCGCCTTCGCCTGAAATCTTGCCCGCGGTGCAGTTTGAGCATATATCTGCGCCTTCACCTGAAAACTTGCCCGCGGTGCAGTTTGAGCATGTCTCAGCGCCTTCGCCTGAGAACGTGCCCGCGGTGCA
>Ga0066865_10000028_pt1 | contig 28684 bp, 34 predicted proteins | sample ETN01SmetaG_2_FD_66433 | JGI IMG/M metagenome (GOLD analysis project Ga0066865, IMG submission 66433) | Marine microbial and viral communities from oxygen minimum zone, Eastern Pacific Ocean - ETNP2014F12-01SV265 | ecosystem: Environmental > Aquatic > Marine > Oceanic ...
CCTGAGAAAGGATCTGATACTTACAATGGTAGTTCTCCAGACATGTCCTTCAGAACTCTGAAGTATGCATGTGATAATGCGAGTGCTATTACAAACATTACAAATTTCGTATACGATAATGTAACTGGTTTATCAACAGTTACAGCACCTTCACACGGTATTCTTTATCCTAACGTTACAGTTCGTCTTAACAGAGTTAAGTTCGGATGTTACTCAGGAGGTAGAACTTACTTAGTTAACGCCTTCCAGTATGATGGACAGTCTGGTATCGGTACTGTTACTGTTGGTGCAGCGATGACAGGTATCACTGCTGGTGATTCTGTCAGATTAGATAACTTAAAACTAACATGTCCAGGATATTCTGGATTCACTACTGACATCTATCCAGATGGAACTCGTGCAAATGGAAACAACTTTGTAGTTGGTTCTGTTTTAACACCTCAATCATTCAACTTTAACGTTGGTGTATCTACATTCCAGCACGTTTATGTCTCTGGTGGTACAGTATTCGTTGGTCTTACAAGTAGTTACTTCCCAAGTACGGTTCTTGGATCTTACTTTAACATTAACGAAGTTGTTGACAACAATACCTTCACGGTAAACGTTGGTGTATCAACAATTTCTCACACATATGAGGCAGAAGGTACTGTTATTAACCTATCTCCTGCTGTTGTTCGTTGTTCTGCTTCTGAATTCGTTGAGCAGACACCGATTGTTGTTCCTCCGTTCACATCAGTTGTTGGATCTACTCTAAGATCTTCAATGATCAGACCTGCTGCTGGTTTAAATGCTGACGGAATTGATAACAACCGTGCTACTTTATTCCAACTATCTGACTCTACAACTATTCAGGGTCTAAACTTCAAAGGAATGGTTGGATTCCAATATGATGCTGATAATCCTACTCAGTTAGAATACTCCAGCGTAAGAACTGGTGTTGGTTCTACTTCTTGTGGTGCTTACTTCGCATTCAACCCTGTATCACCTATTCTGAACAAGTCTCCTTATGTTAAGGACTGTACAGCATTTGGTGAACCTCCAACTGGTACTGACGCAAGAATTACTGGTGAGGGTGCTGGTGTTGGTGTTCTAATTGACGGTGGTGTTCACGCCACTGGATTCAGAACGATGGTGTTTGACGCATTCACTAACGTACTAAGTGACGGTGCTGGATTTGTTCTAGACAAGGGTGCTGGTGCTGAGATTGTGTCTTCCTTCACATACTATGCTAAGTGGGGTTACTATTCAGGTGGTGGATCAAGAATCCGTGCCGTTGGTGGTAACAACTCTTACGGTGACTATGCTGTTATCTCTTCTGGATTTAACACTGCTGAGACTCCAAGAACAGCGAGACTCTTTGGTGACAGATTAGATACAACTACTGGATCTATAACAGGTACAATTGCTATTGGTAACACCATGATTGGTGAGACCTCTGGTGCATACGCTACCTTTATTAACGACCAGACTTCCGCAGATAGACTTTACTTCAAGTACTTCCCAGGATATGGTGATCCTGGAGTTGGTGGTGGTGGTACTGGTATTGGTACTACAACATTCGTTAAGGGTGAGCAAATTACATTCCTTGGTGCTGGTACAACTGGTGCTCTTCAAGTTAAGAACGTTGCTGGTGCAGTTAGCGGTCAGAAGGGCGTTATTATGGAACTTGACCTAGCAGACAACTCAGCATTACCACTAGTTGGTGACGCAGTTGGATTTACAACTACTGCTGCTGGTGTTGGTTCTGATAGAGTTGGAGATCAACCAAGGTACTACATTGTTAACGCTGTAACTGGATTCCAGACAAACTATACACAGCATCGTGGATCAGCTGATCCAACTGCTAGTGCAGTAACATATACAGGTCGTTTGACCATCACAATCTCTCCTGAGAAAGGTGTTGGAACACTTGACACACGTCTATCTGGTCTTGGTACAGAAGGTAACCTTCTATCTCACGGTGGTTCATTCCTAGAGTTTAGAAGTAAGTTCTCTAACGCACGTCTAACTGGACACGACTTCTTATCAGTCGGTGTTGGTAACAAGGTTGAAACTAACTACCCAGATGTGAACGAAGCAAACGTCGTTCAGGGTAATGAGACTAACACCTACGGACCAGGTAAGGTATTCTACGTATCTACTGACCAAGGTGGTAACTTCCGAGTTGGTGACTTGTTCGCAGTTAACCAGTTGACTGGTGCTGCAACCTTGGATGCTTCCGCATTCAACCTATCTGGTTTGACAGAACTAAGACTGGGTTCATTGGGTGGACAAATTGGTGAAGCGATCTCCGAGTTCTCATCTGATGAGACTATGAGTGGTAACTCTAACAATGCTTGCCCAACTGAATTTGCAGTTGTTGGTTACTTAACCCGTGACAACATGGGTACTGATCAGATGGTTCCACCTAAGGGAACTACTGCTCAGAGACCAGCAGTTCCAGTTACAGGTGGTCTTCGTTACAACACTTCTCTTAACTCCTTCGAGTCTTATAATGGAAGTGCATGGGTTCCACTAGGCGGTCTACAGAACGTTGACGTAAATACAACATACAGTGCAGGTTCATTCCAGACATGCTGGTGTAACACTACTGGTGGTGGATTTACAGTTACTCTACCTGCTTCTCCAAGCAAGGGTGACCAAATCAGATTCATCGACGTTGCCAAGACATTCGATTCTAATGCATTGACCATCGCACGTAACGGTAAACCAATTATGGGCGACAGTTCAGACATGACAGTATCTACTGAAGGTGCTGCGTTTGACTTAATCTTCTACGATAACTCCTCAGGTTGGAGACTATTCACAGTCTAATAACCTACAGATCAGGGGGATTCATTGGAATCCCCCACTGTTTTATAAATACATACATACTTGGTTTAACAAATGGCATCCTATTCAAGTTATAAAAAAATATCTGGAGCAAGTCTCACACCTGGAAGCATCACTGATGCTAAGTTGGAGACGAATGCCTTTAAGAACTATAACGTACAATGGATTCGTGGTTGCTTGGGGTCAGAATCTCCAGGTTGCTGCTGCCTCTGGACAGTCCCAACGGGTGTAACACGAGTCACATTCGAGATATGGGGTTCTGGAGGTAATGGACACGGTTTATGTGTTAATAACAGATGTCAGCACTATGCAGGTGCTCAAGGTGGTTACTACAATATAAAAACCATTTCTACTACGGAAGGTTGCCAATATAGTGTATGTGCTGCTGGAGTTTATCCTTGTCAGTCAGTTGAATGTTATGCTTGTGATGGATGTTCATCTTATGTTAATGGTTTTAACCTAAGTAACTTCTGTGCTATAGGTGGTAAGGGTGGTTGTGCCAACGGCAGTTGGAATACCATGTGCTTCTCTGATTGGGCAAGATGTTGTTCATCTCCTAGCGGTAGTCATTGGGGTGGAGACTTCTCAATGGGTACACATGGAGGAGGATTCTCTGGTTCATATAACTGTCACTGCTATCGTCACACAGAATGTTCTGCTGGTGCTCCATTCCTAACGGGTGGTAACTTTGTTACAAACGAACTAACTGAGTGTTGGATGCGTTGTGGTTGCCATAACGTACCATATGGATCAGGTGGACAGGGTGGTATGACCACATATTGTGGTAGTAACTGTTGTGGACGAGGAACCACTGGTGGTTCTGGTGTTGTTAAGATCACGTACTTCTAAGGATTTTATAAAAAATGGCAAGTTATTCGAGTTATAAAAAAGTATCTGGTGCTTCACTGCAAGCAGGATCATTGGGTGCTGCGGCTTTTGATCCTAATACAAGAAAAACTTTTGGAGTTAAGTGGGTCTTTGGTAGTCCTAACTCTTGTTCTAATGGATGTTGTTGTGCATGGACAATTCCTGCTGGTGTAAGAAAAGTACAGTGGGAAATCTGGGGATCGGGTGGATCAGGTTCTGGAGCATGTTCTACAAGTAGGTGTCACCATTATAAAGGTGCAGGTGGTGGATATTATAACACTAAAACTATTACTACTAACCCTGGAGACGTATATACGGTTTGTGCAGCAGGTAATGGACCCTGTTGTCGTTTTGAATGTAATGGATGTAGAGGTTGTGCTTCCTATGTAAACGGAAATAACCTATCTAACTTCTGTGCTATTGGTGGTTATGAAGCATATGCCAACACAAGTTGGTCAACTCCTTGTATGTCTTACTGGGAGTGCTGCCTACAGGCAGGAGCAAATGGTGGTGATTTTGGATTTGGTAGCCATGCTGGTGCGTTTGGTGCTGCTCAGTGGTGGTTTGCTCATGGGCATTGCCATTGTATTCACCAAATGACAAGAGCAACTTCTGCTCCATTGATTGGAACTGAGGTTCAGATGTCAATTAACTATTGTTGGATGAGATGTGGTTGCTGGACTGTACCATATGGTAATGGTGGTCAAAGTGCTATGTCATCTTACTGCGGTGGTGGTAACTGCTGTGGACAGGGTGGAATGGGCGGACCAGGTCTTGTGAGAATTACTTATTATTGATAAATAAAGTTACAGGAATTTACTAAACATGGCCTCATACGCAAGCTATAAAAAAGTTGACGGTGCAACTCAGTTGATTGATGGATCAGTCCCACAGGCTGCCGTTGGTTCTGGTGTATTTGATACTTGGAACGTAAGATACTTCTGGGGTTCTCCTAACAGGTGTTCACCAGGTTGCTGCTGTCTCTGGACAGTACCTTCAGGTGTAAGACGTGTCTTCTGGGAGATGTGGGGTGCTGGTGGTAACGGACACGGTATGTGTTCTGTTAGTAGATGTCAGCACTATGCAGGTGCTCAAGGTGGGTACTATGCATCTAAGATGATTCAGACTGCTCCTGGATGTCAGTATACAGTTTGTGCTGCTGGTACATATCAATGTGAATCAATTGAATGTTATGGTTGTCATGGTTGTGCTTCTTATGTAAATGGATATAACTTAAGTAATTTCTGTGCTATCGGTGGTACTGGAGGTTGTGCTAATGGTAGTTGGAACGAAGCATGTCACTCTGATTGGGGTAGATGTTGTGTAAGTCCTACTGCTCATGGATCAGACTTCACGATGGGTAACCATAGAGGAGCGTTCTTTATACACATGACTCATTGCCATTGTCAGTGTCAAGGAGCTGCACCAACGTCAGCACCATTTATTGGTACTTCAATAAACCAAAACATACATGAGTGTTGGATGAGATGTGGTTGCTGGAGTTCACCTTATGCTCACGGTGGGCAGGGTGCTATGACTACGTATTGTGGTGGTAGTAACTGTTGTGGTAGAGGTCACACTGGAGGTCCAGGACTAGTTAAGATCAGTTACCTTTAAAAAGAATTTTAAAAAACAATCAAAGGTGCGGTAGAACGCACCTTTTTTAATGAAAAAAATTATAAATAATACCGAAGGACTAATTCTCTATCAACCAGAGACACAATTATGGCACAAGTATCAGTCGAATTTGATCTGCCGATACCCAATGAGTATCAGAAAGATCACTCCTATTCCGAGGGGAAGACAAGAAAATTTACCTATCATGGACCAGACAAGATTTGGTTACAGTTAGGTTCAGACGGAAAAGAAAAGTATGGACCTTTGACTGCGGAAGATATCGCAGATGGTCGTCCACAACCAGCAGATGTTACAGAGTGGAAGGAAATCGATTGTGCAACAGATCCATTGATCTGTCAACTAAGAGCACCAGTTGATGACAGTAAGCAGGAGAACTACAAAGAGCCACCTGACCCACATCCTGATTCTCCTAGCATTACTGGATATGACCAGTTAATGAGATGGACACTTGCTGATGGAGCACCTAAGCCAGAAGATATCTATGACAAACTTGGTGTTACTAAGAATACCACTACAGGTAACATGGAGATCCGTAAGATAGGTGTTAATGAATCTATTCATGGTGATGATGTAACTCTTACATGGGCTGTTCTTAGAGACCAGCGTGATAATCACCTAGAAGGTACTGATGGACAGATGGCTTCTGATTTACCTACTTCTATGGTAAATGAGTACAAAGCTTATCGTCAGGCACTTAGAGATATGCCATCTGCATTAAGTGCAGTTGATCCAAACATTGCTGCATACATGTTCCCAACACAACCTGCTAACTCTACTAAGAGAGCAACTGCTGCTATTGAATAAGTATGCTATAATATAATGTAACTGTGTGAGACTGATGTCTGATTACATATTATATAATTTTGAATATATAAAAGATCATCAACAGGAGATCATAAAAGAACTAAAGACATCCCATGATATTATACGGGAACTAGGCGTGTCAGATAGCACGTTTGGTTACACAAAGTATAATATCTTCGGGGTGTCTTCTCCGTCTATACACATGTATAAAATCTTTGAGACTCTAAGAGGTGTTATTAGGAGTCAGTTACCTGATGAGAGATTATGGATACAGTCATGGTTGAACTATCAAGACTGGGATGGTGTATTACAGTGGCACAATCATGACTCTGCTTATCATGGTTATATTTCTATAGAACCTCAGGATACTGAAACAGAATTTGAGAAGTGGACAATTGATAATCAAGTTGGTAATATATATTTTGGACCAGGTTATCATAGACATAGAGTAAAAAATTTAAGAGAGTATAAAGGTAAAAGAATTACTATAGGATTTGATGTGATGACAGATTATAATTATCAAGAGATGGACTATTATATTACACAAAATTATGGTTGTATTCCTTTATTATAATGTTTGATATTAATCCCAATCTTAAAGTACAAGTAAAGACAACAACGGATATAACATGGCATTCTGTAGGAGATGGTGAGGTATCATTCAATAATAATAAGGTAGAGAAAACATATTTTATTATTGATGATTTTTATAAGAATCCAGATGAGTTAAGAGACTATACTCTTAGTCAATTAAAAGATTTTAAGGATGAAAGTAAAAGGGATAAGACTAATGTATGGACTGATAAAGATGGTGTTAGACCCGATGATGGGAGGATGGCAGGTGCGATAGGTAGAAGAGTTTGGGATGAAACAAAAGAGACTATGAAGGAGATGGAAGTTCAGATGGCTTCTGTCTTTGAACAGTTATGTAAAAGTGAAGCATGGCATATAAGATTTGATAAAAAACATCATTATGATAAGTGGACTAATATGCGATTTGTTGTTAACGTGACAAACCATGAGGAGGTTGTCAGATCAAAGAGACCTTGGTATACTGTATGTCATGTAGATGGAATCTATAATAAATGGGCTTCTTTAGTCTATCTAAATACCCCAGAGGAGTATGGTGAGGAAGAGATTCCAGGTACAGGACTTTATAGTGTTGTTCCACCAGAACCTGACGGTACAATTAATCATCCAAAGTTGCAAGCAATCGTACCTGTACGCTATAATAGGTGTATGATTTATGATGCTAACCAAGTTCATGGTGCAATATTAGAACCAGAATTGTATCATAATTATGATCGGTTAACTCAGATCATGTTCTTTTAAACATTCTAAATAAGTTGTTGATGTTATTACTATGAGATCTAAAGCATTTTTTCTTAATGGTGGAGCTGGTCGTATAATTTGCTCCATACCTGCACTTGAAAAGTACGCAGAAACTCACGACGACTTTGTTATTGTTTGTGAGGGTGGTACAGACTTCCTTAAGGGACACCCTAAATTATATGAAAAGGCATATGATAATTGGCACAAAGGATTATTCCAAGAGAAGTTAATAAACATGGATCTGGTAACCCCAGAACCATATAGAGAGTGGCATTATTTTAATCAAAAGGCAAGTCTAGCACAGGCATTTGATATTATTATTAATGAGTTAGATGAACCAAGAGAACTACCTATTCCAGAGATTGTTCTGAGTAAGAATGAGATTTGTGCTGGATATACTGCGGTAGAAGAAGTTAAAGCAGGAACTGGTAAGGATAAACTATTAGTTGTTCAACCTTTTGGTAGATCAGTTGAGACTATAGGGCAGGACTTTATTGTTGACTCTACTTCTAGAAGTTTTGGTCTTAATAATGTTGTTGAGATTATTAATAAACTCAAGAAGGATTATGCTATCATTATAATGAGTGAGATTCATTTCCCACTAGAGAAGGATGAAGGTAAGTCAGCAGCAACAATGGTTGCACGTCCAGAGATATCAGATATGAGATTGTGGGCAGGTATTATACATGCTGCCGATCATTTCTTAGGTTGTGATAGTATGGGTCAGCACATTGCTATGGCATTAGATACAACCACTACTATGGTTTGTGGATCTACATTCCCAGAGAATATCTCTTATCCAGGTAATAAGAACATGGATATTATTGATGTTGGTAAGGATAGGAATCGTCAATACTCTCCTATTAGAGTTTGTATTGATGAGGTAGTAGATCGTGGTAATGATGAGTGTATGGAGATGGGTGAGGATCATAAGAAGGCAGTTATAGATTCTGTTAAGAAGAGGATGGGTAAACCAGCAGCATATACTGGTAACTTCCAAGTACAAAGTCAAGATTATGCTAATGCTTGTTGTGATAAACCACAGCAACCAAAAATGTTACCCCAAAATAACAAACCTAAAGTAAAGTTTGATGCTACTAAGACTAAAGGTTTTGGTCAGATAGAAACATCAAATCCAGATGTAAAGAACATTCTACAAAAACTTAAGTGATATGACACAATGGATTGCTGCAATTGCCAGAGGTCATAACTCTGGTGTTTGCCTATTAAAAGATGGAGAACTTGTATTTGCTTTAGAAGAAGAGCGATTGTCTAGGAATAAGTATGATGGTGGACCTTATGCTTGTATGGTTAAGATCCTAGATTATACTGACAAACTTGATTATCTTGTAGTTGCACATACACAATCATTATCTCAAGCAGGTACTGTTGACTTCACAGGTGAAGATGTATACTCAGGTCTTGCTAGGAAGTTGGGATTGATTGATCAGAAAGCAGATCCTCATCAACATCCACAGGTTATTGATTTAAGTAGAACACATCATAAGTTACATGCTGCTTGTTCTTTTTATCGTTCTGGTTTTGATAGTGCTGTATCTGTAGTTGTTGATGGTGCTGGTACTTTTATTCCTTTGAATATTGGACCTGATACTGAGATGACGTGGGAGTTGGAATCATTATTTACTTGTGAGTATCCAGCAAACATTCAAACAATTTATAAACATCAAGGAGGCAGAGGACCATGGGGTTCTGCTAAGATTGATGGTATGGATAGCACTCAAGAGGATGAGTATGAAGAGGGAACCCATGAGTTTATTTTAGATGAGAGTGCAGGTATAGTTAAAGCATATGAAGCAGTAACAACATATTGTGGGTGGGCTCCTATTGAAGCAGGTAAAACTATGGGACTGTTTCCATATGGTAAACCAAATGATTTGATACCACCAATTTATACTGATGGTACTGGTGGAGAATGGATCACTGCTGATCGTAATGTGATTGTTCCTACCTATCCTAATGGTGCTGTAGTTAATGAGGGTAGATATAAATTCCTTCAAACACCAACAGATGTTGATCATGATCAGTTAACTCTACTAGATAACCGTAGAGATATGGCATATGCTATTCAAACTGAATCTCAACAGATGGTTCTTGATTTGATTCGTAAAGCAGTTCACATTAGTGGTAATAATAATGTAGTATTATCTGGTGGATACGGATTAAATTGTGTTGCAAACTACTGGTATCTTGATCAGTTGAAAGATGAGGGTATCAATCTCTTTGTTGAACCTGTTAGTAATGATGCTGGTACTGCTATAGGTGCTGCTTATCTAGCATATCATAGACTTACTGGTGATAGTACTAGACACGAGAAGATGAATGACCTTTACTATGGACCTGAATACATGTATGACTCAGACACTATTGAAAAAACTGCTGCAAAATATAATGCAACATCAGTAACTAATGATGTAACTGATAAGGATGTTGTTGAACTGATTACTAATAAGAATATTGTTGCACTATTCCAAGGTAGATCTGAAGCAGGACCAAGAGCACTTGGTAACAGATCTATTCTATATGATCCTCGTGATCCAAATGGAAAGGATCATGTTAATAATGTTAAGCATAGAGAATACTTCAGACCATTTGCAGGATCTATTTTAAAAGAACATGTACATGAGTGGTTTGATCTTCGTGGTATGGATGAGACTCCATTCATGATGTATGCAGTTAACTGTCAAGAAGGTATTGAAGAAAAGATTCCTTCTATTATTCATGTAGATGGTACATGTAGAATACAAACAGTAACCGAGGAACAAAATGAGAACTACTACAAACTCATCAAGGAATTCTTTGAACAGACTGGTTGCCCTATCATCTTTAATACTTCCTTTAATTTGGGTGGAGAACCTCTGGTTGAAACACTCGATGATGCGTTACGGACTCTTGCTAATAGTGATATTGAGTACTTGTATCTTCCTGAGTACTCTACTCTAATTCATGTAGAGAATGAAGAAGTAGAAGAGGAACAAACTGAGATTAATAAAATCTAATGCGTCCTGTTAATAGGATAGTTATAGTTGGTGGTGGTACTGCTGGTTGGCTTAGTGCTGCGTATCTTTTAAAGAGAAAAAGAAAACAGTGTGAGATTATTGTTGTTGATAAGACAGTATCTGAAACTGTTAGTGTAGGTGAAGCAACTATTATTAGTTTTAAACAGTTCATGCAGGACTGTGGATTCTCTGTTGAGCAATGGTTTACTGCTATAGATGCTACCTTTAAAACTGGAATCTTATTTAAAGATTGGCAGGAAGAAGGTAAGAATTTATGGCATCCTTTTGGACATCTACCTGACAAATTAAACCTATGGACAAATCATAAAGAGTTTGATTTTCATAAGCATGCTTGTGCTTTTTATGATCCTTCTGTAACTGAGAATAAAATTAGTCAGAGTTCTATTGGATCTTTTGCATATCATATAGATTGTGGTAAGTTAGTTAAATTTATTAAGTCTAAGATATTAAATGAGATTACTTTTGTTCCGCAGGGAGTTATAGATGTTAATAGGAATGAACGTGGAGGTATATCTTCTATCAAATTAGAATCTGGTGAGGAGATTGAGTCTGATTTGTTTATTGATTGTACAGGGTTTAAAAGACTTCTTGGTTTAAAATATGAGGGTATATATTGTGGGGATAGATTGTTTTGTGATTCAGCAATTGCAGGTCATGTTAATTATATTGATCCTGATTCTGAGATGCAACCATATACTGAGTGTCATGCTGTAGATCATGGATGGATATGGAAGATACCAACTCAATCTAGATTAGGAACTGGGTTAGTATATAATAGATCAGTAACTGATACTGAGGAAGCAAAGGAATACTTTAATAATTATTGGGAAGGAAGAGTAGATAACTTAAAGGTTCTTGATTGGACACCCCATTATCGTAAGACTTTTTGGCATGATAATGTGGTATGTATTGGATTGTCTGCTGGATTTATAGAACCTTTAGAGAGTAGTGGTATTGCTTTAATAACTTCTGGTCTTACTTCATTAGCATATTCTATTAATGGTAATAGATATGATGATTTTAATGCATGGAGATATAACTTGAAGATGCAAGGATATTTTGAGGAGTGTGTTGACTTTGTTAATATGCACTATGCATATAATAAAAGGAAGACAGGTAAGTTCTGGGAGTATATTCAGAAGGATTATACTAAGACAAAAGCATTAGAATTTTTTGAGTATGAAGCATCTAATAATCCATATGAATTACCTTGTGGTTGTAATGATATAGACATATTTACTGGAGAGAGTTGGAGTTTATTTTTATGTCAAATGATTCCTGATAATATTTGTAGTAAAGAATCTTTTTTACCACCTACTGCGTTCTTTAGTATGTCTGGTGATTATATACTTCATAAAGATTTTGTGTTAAAATATAATAGGATGGTGTCATTATGATTACACATGTAAAGAGAGTTGTTATAGTTGGTGGTGGTTCTTCTGGATGGTTAACTGCTGCCAGTTTATATAATAATCCTGCTTTAGATGTTACTCTAATTGATAAAGAAGTATCAACTCCTGTTAGTGTTGGAGAAGCAACTCTTCTTAACTTTGAGAATTGGTTAGAAAATCATTGTGGTTTTAATAGTGAAGAATTTTTAGCAGAGTTAGACATAGGATTAAAAGCAGGTATTTTATTTCCAGATTGGGGATATGAAGGTAGTAATATATGGCATCCTTTTTTATTCCCACCTGGTGAGAAGCATTTGTATGAATGTTCTATGAATAATATGGTTGATAAGAATAGATTAGAAGATTCTTATGCTTATCATATTGATTGTATTAAATTGATAGAATATATTAAGAAGAAAATACATATTAATTTTATACAATCTGGTGTTAATAATATTGAGAGAGATGATAGTGGAATATCTTCATTGACATTAGAAAATGGAGAGGTTATTACTGCGGATCTTTATGTGGATTGTACTGGATTTAAAAGTATTCTTAAGGATAAAAGAGATAGAGTAGATTTATCTGATAGATTATATGTTGACTCAGCAATTGCAGGTCATGTTAATTATATTGATGAGAAAGAATTTCATCCATATGTTTCATGTCCAGCAGTAGATCATGGATGGATATGGAAGATACCTTTAAGAACTAGAATAGGAACTGGATTAGTTTTTAATAGAACTGTAACTGATATTGAAGAAGCTAAGGAATACTTTAGTGATTATTGGAATGGGAGAGCAGATAACTTAAGATTTATTGATTGGACTCCATATTATGATACTAATATGTGGGATAAGAATGTTGTTTCTATTGGATTATCTGCTGGATTTATAGAACCTTTAGAGAGTACAGGTCTTGCTTTAATTATAGAAGGTATCCATGTTGTAAGTAGATTAATAAGGTCAGGATATTATAATCAATATGATATTGATTATTTTAATACCTTTATGGTATTTTCTTTTGAGAGTTATATAGATTTTGTTAATGGACATTATTCAAAATCATATAAGGATACTAAATTCTGGCGATATGTTAGAGACATATATAAACCATCAAAAACTTTAGAGTTTTATATTAATCATTTAAATTCTTATGATGATCCCATAGTAGGAGGTAAGGAACTTATATTTGGGGGAAGCAATTGGATAGAATGGTTAACTCAAATGGGATATAATAATTCTCTTAATACATTTGAACCTGAACCTACTACTACTAAAGATTTGGTTAATCACTTGGAACTTTTATATGGAAGGTAAATTATGAAACCTGTAAACAGAGTTGTTATTGTTGGTGGTGGTTCTGCTGGATGGTTAACTGCTGCTTACTTGGTTGAGAATATGCATTCTGCAACTGAGATATTGTTGGTAGATAAAAAAGTTTCTGATCCTATTGGAGTGGGTGAAGCAACTATCCTAAATTTTAAACAGTTCATGTATGACTGTGGGTTTAGACCTGAAGAGTGGATACCTGAGATAGATGCTACATTTAAATGTGGAATATTATTTAAAGATTGGCAACAAGAAGGTGTTAATTTGTGGCATCCTTTTGCGTTCCCAATGTTTAAGCACTTAGATAGTGATCTGTTAACCCTATGGACTATGTTCAAGGAGAAGGATTTCTTTACACATGCTTGTGCTTTATATCATCCTGGTGTTACAGAGAATAAGGTTGACCCAGAGAACATAGGAACTTATGCATATCATATTGATTGTGGTAAGTTAGTTAATTGGATTAGACAACAATTATTAAAAAAGATACAGTTAGTTGAACATGAAGTAGTATCTGTTGATAGGAATGATCGTGGTGGTATTAATCATATTACTATAGATACTGGTGAGGAGATACCGTCAGATATATTCATTGATTGTACTGGATTTAAGAGACTGATAGGACCAGAACCTGACAGTGTAGATTGTCAAGATAGATTGTTCTGTGATACAGCAGTTGCTGGTCGTTTTGATTATAGAAATAAAGCAATAGAACAGAATCCTTATACAACATGTGCTGCTGTAGAACATGGTTGGATATGGAAGACACCAACTCAAGAGAGGATAGGATCTGGATTAGTTTTTAATAAATCTGTTAGTGATGTTGATGAGGTAAAGCAATCCTTCTCTGAGTATTGGAAGGGTAGAGTAACTCCAGATGAGTTAAGAGTATTAGATTGGACTCCATATTATCATAAGAATTTCTGGACAGATAATGTTGTAACAATTGGATTGTCTGCTGGATTCATTGAACCAATAGAGAGTACTGGTATTGCATTAATATCTTCTGGTGCAATGGAGTTTGTAGAAGCATGTCGTGGTAGTTTTTATGATGAGTTAATTATAAAAGGATATAATCATCAGATGACTTCATTCTATGAGAGTTGTATTGACTTTGTTAATATGCACTATGCATATAATAAAAGGAAGACAGGTAAGTTCTGGAAGTATGTTCAAGATACCTTTAAACCATCTGATAAGTTATTATATTATGAGAATGAGGTATTGAATAATCCATTTAGGTTACCTTCTAATGGTAACTATATGTTTGCTGGAGATAATTGGTCTATGTTCTTATGTCAGATGTTAGAGAGGGAAGAGATTGTTTCTAAACAAAATAAAAAAGTTCCACCTTGGGATGCTGATGTATTGATAAGAGACTTTGCTTGCAATGAAAAAGAGAAGCATGTTAATTCTATTCTTCATGCTCAATTTATAGATCAATGTCTTGTTAAAATACGTAAGGGTGAGAGTCTAAATATACCTTATAATGGATAAAGTAAAAGCGTTTAAAGACTTTCTTGAACCAGAGGAAGCAAGAGAATTATCTCAATGGACTGAGAGTAATTATCATAGGGATTGGTTTTTAGATCCTAGGATGGATGCTAATGGTTTACTAGAAACAAAATTAACTACTAGGTTTGCTAACCCTTTAGTCAATTATAATAATCCTATTATTGATCCTTCCAATATGGATCATGCAAAATTTGTGGTAGCATCATCTCCTGATTTTGAGTATCCAAAACTTTGTTATGAGATACAGAATCGTATTGTAAATACATTTGGGTTTAGAGACTTTGGGCTTTCTCCTGTAGGAAAAGATGGTATAATTACAGAGATAAGTTTTAACGGAGGAACTATACATCCTCATACAGATCCACCTTGGTTTGAAGGAACCGAGACAGTTCATTGCAATTTTATAACACAGAAACCAGACTCTGGTGGTGTTACCTATATTGATGGTGAACCTTGGGAGACTGAAGAGACTGATCTACTAATGTATATTGTATCTCAAGCAGAGCATGGGGTAGATGAACTCATTGGTGATAAGCATCGTGTCTTATGGATCTTTAGTTTTATGTTATCACAACAGGACACACTCAGAGTATTTTCATGAGCATAGGTAGACAATTTTACGTTCCATCTACTAAAGTATTTGTCAACGGGACATTTGATCTACTTCATCGTGGTCATCTTGAGTTACTTAATTATGCTAAGACTTTAGGTGACAGAGTATACGTTGGTATTGATAGTGACCGAAGGGTTGCTGAGATGAAGGGTGATTCTCGTCCCATATATAATGTGGATGATAGAAAATTCTTTCTTGAAAATTTAAAGTCAGTACATAGAGTAGCAGTCTTTGATACTGATTCACAGTTAGCAGCAATGGTTGAGTTTATAAAACCTCATGTCATGGTTGTTGGATCTGATTGGAAGGGCAAGTCTGTAATAGGATCTATGTCTGCTGCTAAGTTAGTATTCTTTGATAGGGTTGGTGATTATGCAACAACAAAAACAGTACAAAGTATTATTGATAGGCGAGACCTGTGAAGATACATATATCTTTGGTAGCGTAGATAGAATAAGTCCAGAAGCACCAGTCCCTGTGTTAGTACATGAGGAGACTGTTACTGCTCTTGGTATGTCTGAGAATGTTAAGAAGAATCTACAGGCATTTGGAGTTCATGTAACTCACATTACTAATAAGAAATTAATAAAGAAGAAGAGAGTAGTTCATAGTTCTAGTAAACAACAGTTGGTTAGGATTGATGAGGATGATCATGTAGATCCAATAAAACCTGCTGAAGTTAAGATGGCATTTCTTGTATCACAATACGATGCTATTGTTATATCTGATTATGATAAAGGTTTTGTTAGTATAGAAGATCTTATAACCTTCTGTCAGAATTTTTCTGGTCCAGTTTTTATTGATACTAAGAAGAAGGATTTATTCTCATCACAAAATGTTATCTTTAAGATTAATCAGAGAGAAGCATCTACCTTAAGGGTTCAACCTGCCGAGCAGAATTTAATTATAACTGCTGGAGGACAGGGTGCATATTATATGGATAAATTATATCCCAGTGAGAAGGTAAATGTATTTGATGTTGTTGGTGCAGGTGATACATTCCTTGCTGCTTTAGTTGCTGAATTTATTAAAGAGAATGATATGGAAGCATCAATTAAGATTGCTAATAAAGCATCTGCTATTGCAGTACAGAATTATGGATGTTATACATTAACAGGTAATGATATTAGATCATTATGAGAAGGAATAAGTCTCATTTAGGTGTTCATTTAACACATGATTCTTCAGTGTGTCAGGTAACTAATGGTCAGATTGATTGGTTCTCTGAAGAGGAGAGATTTAGTAGAGTGAAGCACGATAGTTTTCCATCTTTAGCTTTATTAAATATGGATCTTCGTAGTGTAGATAATAAGGTACAGATATCTGGATTATATGAACCACATAATAGAGATAAGTTTGTAAATGATGCTGAGAGTTTTAGTTTACAGGTAGCTAAAAAGTATACTAGTGAGATTGCAGCAGGATTAGTTTGTAAAAATGTGATTGAGTATGAATCATACTATGGACATCATTTGTTCCATGCTGCATGTGGTTTTTATAATTCTGGATTTCCAAGGGCTGCTGTACTTGTTGTAGATGGTATGGGTAATCCCCTTGAAGACAAAGAGAGCATGCAGGAAGTGGAGAGTATCTATACCTGTGGATATCCAACTATATTTAAAAGACATTCTACTAACATCACTCCAACATATATTGAAGCTAATACCATGAGGTTATGCTTTGGAATTGGTATGGTTTATCAGGCAATGTCTAACTATTTTGGGTTTGGTGATTTTGGTTCTGGTAAATTGATGGGGTTAGCTTCTTATGGTGAAGAAGATCCTAATATAAAATCTTTTATTCATGATGATGATAGTCTTGTTATAGATTTATTTTATCGTAGTAGATTTGGTGTCACATTTATACCCTATGATTATGTTAGATACCCGAATGGTATTGATGAGTTTATTGATATAGATAGTAAGGATATAAAACAAAGGTTTGCCAATCTTGCGTACAGAGTACAAAAAGATTTTGAAAAGTATATGACTACTTTAATACTAAAGACATTAGATGTAACAGGTGAAAAGAATTTAGTATTAACTGGTGGATGTGCTTTAAATTGTGTAGCAAACTATGAGTACTTGAAACATCTTCCAGAAGATGTTAAACTATATGTTGAACCTATATCTACTGATGCTGGAACATCTATTGGACTTGCAAAGATTGATTATTATCATGCAACCAAGTCTACATCCAGACATCCATTGAAGACACTATACCTAGGTAAAGAATAACATGGCACGATATTGTTTTGATATAGATGGTACTATCTGCACACCTGGTGAGGGGTGTGGAACCTGCCAGTATGAAGGTGCTACTCCTAAGAAGGATAGGATAGAAGCAGTTAATAAATTATATGATGAGGGTCACTACATAATATACATGACTGCTCGTGCAATGGGTAGGAATAAAACTAAACCCCATGCAGAAGCAGCAAAAGTTGCGGAAGAATTACTACAACCACTCACCAAGATGCAGTTAAGTATCTGGGGTTGTAAATACCATGAGTTAATCATGGGTAAACCACATGCAGATCACTTTATAGATGACAAAGGAGTCAGCGACAATGCCTTTTTCACAAATTAAATACGTCGAGAAGGGTTGGGGTAATGAGAAATGGATTGTAAATTGTCCAGAGTATTGTGGTAAGATTTTATATTTTAATAAAGGTAAGAGATGTTCATGGCATTATCATTTATTAAAAGACGAGACATTCTATCTTCAGTCTGGTAGAATACATTTATTTTATGGACAGACTGATGATTTACAGGAATCATTTAGTAAGATACTTGAACCAGGAGATAAGTTCCATGTTCCAAGGAAGATGAGACATCAAATGTATGCCTTAGAAGCATCAGAATTATTTGAATTTTCTACTCAACATTTTGATGAAGATTCACATAGAATTTTTAAAGGTGATTGATGACTAAAGAAGTTGCTGATCATCTTACCTTTAAAGATTTAATCTGGACAAAACCAGAATCAATAACTAGATCTCAGTGTGCTAGTTGTATAGAATGGTTCTGGAATAATGAAGACTTACATCAACAAGGACAAATATATGGTGGAGATAATTCTGTTACGGACGGAAGTCTTCATACAAATTTAGATAGGAAGAATACTATACAAGCATACCCAAGTCCTGATGATCCTATATCAGACTTCATGACAGAGGTTATGACTGATGGGTGGAAAGAATATTCAAAGACACTTCCTACACCACAAGGACAACCAATGTCCTTTAGTGATTATTCTGTTAGAGTATATTATAAAGGTCAAGGAAAGTTTTTAGAACATGTAGATCAATCCGCAGGTCCAAATGTAATTAGAACCTTTGGTGTCATTCTCTATTTAAATACAGTAGATGATGGTGGTGAGACTGACTTCATGGATTATAAACTTAAGATTAAACCAGAGGCAGGTAAGTTAGTAATCTTCCCATGTAACTATCTCTTCAGACATGAAGGTACGGTTCCTCTATCAGAAGATAAGTATATCATTACATCATTTTTGAATCTTGGTACATGAATTTAACTAATCCGTTTGGGCCATCTATACTTGAATGTATGTGTCCTGATAAGATCTTAAAAGAATTAAATTCTATTGTTGATAGTACACATCAACAGGATCTTCCAAACTTATTGGATAGAGATTTTGAGATTGTATATTTTACTGAGGAGCAGGTTAATGATTCAGGGTTCACCTCATTTATTGGAGAGGTTATACCAGAGTACTTAAAGAGTTGGAATATAAACAGTGCTAATGTGCAGTATGAACCTGCAAGTTTTAGTGAATTATATGTTGACGTATGGGCTAATAGATATTTTAAAGGAGACTTTACTCCACCACATGATCATAAAGGTAATGTCTCAGGGATAACTATACTAATGTTACCTGATGATTCTGATTGGTATGATCTTCATAGTTTAGATTTCATCTGGAACAATGAACATCATAGACCAGAGCAAGAGGTAGGTAAAACATTTATGTTCCCTAACTCATTACTACATTGGGTTAACAAAACAAAGTCCGACTCAGAGAGACGGACTTTAAGTTTTAACTTACAGGTAATCCCTCAAGATATTCAGGGATAGTTTTAAATTTATAATCACCCCATTCTTTTTTAGCACAGGTGTATTCTTGATACTTTCCTTTTAAATGTTCGGGGAATGGAACCTCTTCTATCTCTCCACCATACTTATCAACTACCCACTGAGCAACTTGTGCAAAACTTACTGGGTTACTTGTACCTAGATCATAGAATCCAGATCCTTCTTTATCATTATTAAGAACAAGATTTACTACATCATCTACACATACAAAGTCCCTTAGGAATTTATCAGAACCTTCAAAGAGTTTTAATTTACCAGTCTCTTTTATTTGTTTTGCAAATTTAGTTACTGGACTTGCTTGATCTCCTTTATGGTCTTCACCAGTTCCATATACATTATAGTATCTGAACGCTTGTATTAATTCAAACTCATCTATATGATCTTGAATCCAATAGTCTATAGTAACTTTGGATAGTGCATAGTAGTTTAATGGATTAATAATATCTTTTTGAGTCCCATATACTGATGCTGATGAGGCATAGAGGACAGGGATCTTATATTTGATTGCTTCTTCAAACAACCATGTACTATAGTCTATGTTCCAATGGAATAATTCTTTAAGGTTTGTATGTGTTGTACTTGTTATCGCTCCTTGATGTATTATTAAGTCTACCTTATCCCATTCGTTACGATTACCAAAGTTACTTTTAAAATACCATGCTCCTTGTTGATCAACTTCTACAACATCCTCACCATTCTCTTTTAATTTATTGAGGATGTGCCTACCAATGAATCCTTGAGTTCCAGTAACTATAATCATTTTTAAATTCTATTTAGGCATTTTGCCAATATTCTAACACATAAATAGTTTTACTGCAAATTATACGATAGGATATAGCCAATGTCTTTTGGATCATTAGCAAATGTAAGGCCAACTTTGGCGAAAAAAAGTACACTATTATATACTGCACCTGCTGGTCAATTGGTAGAGGGTAGAGTCTCTTGTACCAATCAAACTGCTGCTAGTATACGAGTCAGAGTTGGACTCTCTACTGGTGGAGTAGAATTATTTAATACGAATGGGTATGTTGTTTTTGAAGAAGAGATACCATCAGGTGAATATTTTGAGTCAGAGAGTGTCTATATTGCCGACGGACAGAGTGTAATAGTTCGTTCTACTGATACTAATTCAGCATTTACTTTTGTTGGAGAGTCAAGTCCCGACAAACAAGAAGCAGGAATCATAGCACAAGGTTACTCAAGCGATCCTAATCTGAGTGATCTTCTACACACATTCCCTGCAGGTAAAAACTTCAAAGGTAATCTATTTGTATGTAACAAAGCAACCTATGATTCAAAGGTAAGGGTTGGTCTTGGTACTACTTCTACTGATTATCTTGAGTATAACTATGAAGTCATGAGGAAGAACACTCATGTTCGTAGTGATATTACAGGTAAACCTAATGACTTAATGTATATTAGGTCTAATGCTGATGCTAATGTAACACCACATACTATTAGTAATGCACTCTATGATCCTGTTGTAGGTATCATGACTGTTACTATTAAAGATCATGGATTTACTGAGAAGGATCATGTTAGATTTAAGGATGGAGCAATAACATTTAGATGTGCTCAAGATGATTACCTTACAGACCACTCATATCCTAGACCAAGTGATCCTATTAGTAACAAGTGGTTGAAGATTCAAGATATACATACAGATTCTTTTTCTGTTCAAGTCTTAAAAGTTAATGGACGTGGAGCAGGAGCACCTCAGTCTAACGTTACTGCTCACTCATTCCAGAGTTCATTAACTCAAGGACTTGAGAGAAGTTATGGTCCAGTTAACTTTGTTCTTACTGGTAAGTTTGTAGAGTATACACACTTCTTTGGTTCTGTAGGTATTGGATCTACTATATCAGCAAACAATGCTTATATTGTAGAGAATATGGGGATTGGTATTACTGATCCAGGATCTAAAGCACTTAATGTTATAGGTGAGACACAACTATCTAAGGTAGAGGTTACAGATGATCTCTTAGTAGGAGGTAATGTAAGGACTGTTGGTGTATCTACATTCTCTGGTACTGTAACCTTTGAAGGTGGTACTATTAACACTGGTGTTGGTACAGAGAACGCAGTTGTTCTTGATGCTAATGTTAACTCAAACATTACTCCAGGTGTTGCTAACTCCTTTGACTTAGGTCAAGACTCTAAGAAGTGGAGGTATGTATACTATGCTGATACCCTTAGAGGTAATCAGATTGATTTAAGTAATGGTACTAGTGGTATAGCAACTATCGGTGTTGGTTTTGGTGCTACTACAACTCAAGCAATCATTGGTGCTGCTAACACAGCAGTCATGGCATTTGGTGACCTTGCTGTTGATGGTGATTTTGTTCTTAAAGGACAGGTTGGTATCGGTACAACAACTGTAAATCAATTGGCATATGATGCTACTACAGATGAATTACAAGTCTTTAACAAGTCTCTTAATAAAAATGTACCTATACATGGTGTAGATACTAACTACTGGACTGTGACAAGTAATACTACTGTTACTTCTTGGTCAACAGTCATGGTAGATACTGCTACTAGTGGTGCATTTACTGTTACTTTACCAGCATCTCCAACACAAGGAGAAAGAATTAGATTTATAGACTTTAAGAAGAATCTTGATAGTGCTGCTTTAACGATTGCTAGAAACGGTAAACCAATCATGGGTGACAGTTCAGATATGACAGTTAATACTGAAGGTGCTGCCTTTGAGTTAATGTTCTGGGACAATACCTCTGGTTGGATCTTGATGAATGTATAAATGTATTATATAATACGAATTATTTTAAATGAATATGAACTTTGCCGTTTACTCTAAAGATGGTTGCCCGTATTGCGATAAGATTGTACAACTACTTGAGCTAGGTCAGCTCAAGCATGTTGTTTATAAATTGGATCGGGATTTTGATAAGAAGGCATTCTATGATGAGTTTGGACAAGGTTCTACCTTCCCACAGGTTGTAGTCGATGGTAAAAAACTTGGTGGTTGTTCTTCTACTGCTAATTTTTTACAAGAGAATAAACTTATAACCTAGCCATATCAAATAAGAAAGTATTAATATATTTGTCAGCAAACTTTGAGTTATAATAGGTCTTCAGGATTCCGTAGGCGGGGTCTGTAGATGCTAGGTGATGATCATATCCTCTTTGAGCATAGTGTGCTTCTGGCATGTGACTGCCAAACACATTTCTTACAATAGGATTTGCCCCCTTCATTTGATGAAGGTATCTTGTAAGATATAACTCAAAAGATTCTACATACTTCTCATAGAAGTCGTTGGTTTCTACTTTGATCCACAACTTCTTTGAGAAGTATTTGTCTAAGTCATATACATGGGATTTATTTTTAGTTCTATCTGGTTGATCTATTAAGTCTCTATTGATATAATGATTAATATATTCTTCTCTCATATCAAGTGGGTGGAAGTCTATGGTTCCAAAGTATCTTTTACCACCAGCATTTACATATTCTGATCCGAAGACTGGGTTATTATAGTTCCACTCTGGATATATAACTAAGGATTCTGCAATGAATTTACCTCTTAGGTTTAGTTCACACAGTCTAATTCTTCTTAACTTATCACTCTTCCATGCATAAGATTTAATGGTTGAACCATTGTCATTTACTTCTGGTTCTAACCATTCAGGAAGACTTATCTCAGTTAAGTCCTTACAGTTTTTAAACAGTATATCTTTTAGTTGCATTACGAAACCAATACTTCATCAACTATATCATATTTATTATGAAAATTCTAACCCTATTCTCTGGACATGAAGCTTCTGCTTGCATACTAGAGGATGGAGTTGTTAAAAATTATTATAAGGAAGAGAGATATAATAGACGGAAGCATACTGAATGTACTGAGAGAATAGTACGGAAGGTTATACGTAATCATAGGGATATTGATTACAGTATGGTGTCTACTAACTTATCTAATAAAGAAGATAAGATTGTGAGAGATATTATATGTTCAATGAACCCATCTATGACGCAGATATATGCAAATGATTCTATGCATCATACGTATCATGCATCAATATCATTTTATAATAGTGGGTTTGATAAGGCATTATGTTTTGTTTGTGATGCCTCTGGTGGAATATTAAAAGGACATGATGATGTTTATGAAGGAGAGTCTATCTATATTGCAGAGTATCCTTATAGTTTTAAACCAATACTTAAAAATTATTGGAGTGCTGAAAAGAAAGTAAAGTCTATAATAAAAGAGAAGAATGGTTGTACATATAATATACACAATGTCTTTGGAACTTATCCAGGTATAGGTAATCTTTATAATACTGCTGCACTTGTGATAGGTCAGACTGTTAATGATTGTGGTAAGGCAATGGGTCTATCATCTTATGGTAGTAGTAATGATAAGTTTATTAATTTATATTCAAATGGTGTTCTAGATCGTCTTGCAAAACATTTTTGGAATTATCCAGAACTTATAAGGTTATTAAATGGTAAGGATGTTCCTTATAAGATGACTATAACAAAGGATAACTATAAACTTTTTGCTGACTACTGTTATGAAGTTCAAATACAATCTCAAGATAGAGTTTGTAAGATGATTGAAGATGCTATAGAGAAGACTGGTATAAAGAAGGTGTGTATTGGTGGTGGATTTGGTATGAATATAGTTACCAACTATCAATTGATTAAGAATTTTCCAGATGTTGAATTTTATTTTGAACCTTTGTGTGATGATGGTGGTAATACTATTGGGTCTGCTATGTTAATTTACAGAAGATTAACTAAAGATACTACAGTTAGACCCATAACAACGACTTCATATCATGGAGAGCATCATGATGTTAGTAAGTATGTTGGTGAGACTGTTAATCTCAAGGGTATTGCTAGTCTGTTATATAATAACAAGTCCGTTGCGATCTTTAAGGGGTATGCAGAGGCAGGTCAACGTGCATTAGGTAATAGATCTATCTTATTCAATGCTCTGAATCCTGATGCTAGAAACATTGTAAATAGAATTAAGAAGAGAGAATGGTATAGACCATTCGCTGCCATAGTATTAGAAGAGGATGCTCATCTATATTTTGATGATGTTATACCTAATCCATACATGACAGTATGCTTCCCAGTCAGGACGGATCTCATACCAGGTGTTACTCATATTGATAACACATGTAGGATACAAACAGTAAACACTGGACATCTCTATGATCTCTTGCTAGAATTTAAACGACTAAGTGGTCATGGTATCTTACTCAACACCAGTTTTAATCTTGCTGGCGAACCATTAGTTGAGACTCCTGAAGATGCACTTAAAACATTGAGTTCATCTACGTTAGATCATCTTTGGTTCTATGATACTGAGCAATTACTATGACAGAAGATAAGAATGGAGAAGAAAAGTCTCTAAATAAATCTAAGAGCGAACCACTTGAGATTAACAAGGGGTTTGAGTTAATGTTACGTCATCGTAACAGGAGGAGAAAGAAACTACGACCAAAAACATTCCACATAATGTTTGGTAAGGTTATCTCTCTCTTCAAGCGAGAGATACGAGTTCAATTTGAATTATCAATTGACATCAAAAAACAGTAACTCTTGCGGAGAAGAATCATGGAAACTATGGTAGTAACCCTGACCCTGACGACAGTTATGTCGTTCCTTGCCTTATTAGTCGGAGGTATGATAGGATGGATGGCACGACAGCATTCTTATGAGACTACACCGCAGTATGTCTACACTCACCCTGAGATGTTTGATGAGAACGGTCATGTAGTACCTGATGAAATTGTAGCTGTGAGGTTTGAACAAACTTATGACAACCAAGAAGACGACGAAGACTAAAGAACTTCCTGAACTTCAGGCCAACCCATTTATGCATGAGATATTGGAGTTGGCTTCTAAACAAAGAAGTTCCAAGTTAAAAGCAGAGGTTCTGCAAAAGTATAGGTGCGATGCACTTGTTACTATTTTAATTTGGAACTTTGATGATACCTGTAAGTCTCTTTTACCTGAAGGTCCAGTACCTTATTCAAGAGTAGAAGAGCAGACACCATTTGATGATACTTTGTCATCAACAATGAACAAGGCAGCGAATAGTAACTATGTTCCTGATGAAGCGGTAAGAAATAAACATACATCAATTCGTAAGGAGTTCCAGAACTTCTACAATTATTTACAGGGTGGTAATCCTGGTATGAATGGTCTTCGTAGAGAGACTATGTTTATTCAGATGCTTGAGGGATTACATCCTAAAGAGGCAGAGATTATGGTCTTGGTTAAAGATCACATGCTTCAGTCGAAGTATAAACTTGTTCTTCGTAATGTTCAGGAAGCATATCCTGATATCACATGGGGAGGACGTGGAGGATGAGCGTAACTATCCTACATGAAAAATGCGAACCCGATGCTGCTAAAGATAGGAAGTTACCTAACACAGCATACCTAGTTGAATATAAACTAGAGGGTAAGTCAACATATGATATTGCCATCTCTCAGAAGGCAGTAGATTTGTTTGACCATTATTATGATAAGTTCAAGAAGGATTTTGTAAAGTTTACACAGGCAGAGGGTAGAGCAAACCCAAAGATGTGGCATCCTCCAGGTCAAGAACCACAACAAAAGAAAAGGAAGAGGAAGACCTCTTCATAATCGGAGAGAGAAATGGGATTAGGATTTGGTGGTGAGATAGAGAATTCTGTCAGCAAAGCCACCGTTGTTATTAATGACGATGAAGTCCAGAAACTTATGAAGGACTATAAAAAGATTAAAAAGTATATGAAATCGTCCCTTTATCAAATTAAAACTATGGAGGGCACTGAGACTAAGGTTAAAAAATTACTTGATGAATATAGTGGTGACTTAGACAGTGAAGATTGATACTATTATTCTAGATAACTTTTTAGATAATCCTGATAAGGTTAGATCACAAGTTCTAACCTTAGATTTTTATGAGACAGGACAATTTCCTGGTCATAGATCCAGTGGTACTGACAAAGGTTATCAGGAGATGGTCAAGAATAAACTATCAGAAGTACTACAATTCCCTGTCTATTTTAGGATGGACAGGGATTGTTTTCGGTATCAATTATGTTTGGAAGGTGCAGAGACGTGGATACACAAAGATGATACTCAGTGGGCAGGAGTTTTATATTTAACACCAGATGCACCAGTAGACGGAGGGACAGTAATATTTGATGAGGATGAGAATGTTGTCACAATGATAGGTAACGTGTATAATAGGTTAGTAATTTATCGTGGTGATTTATTCCATCGTAGTCTTCAACCAGGTTTTGGTAACTCAGTTGAGACTGGAAGATTGACCCAAGTATTTTTCTTTGATGAAGCAACTTATGATAAGCACTGAACAACGTTTAGATCTGATAGATATATGCTGTCGCATTGTATCTGAAGGACATGTAACTCTTGATGAGAGACTATGGATGTCTAAACTATGTGAAAAGAATCCACAAGCAAAGCGTATTGTAGATGACATTATGGATTTAATAGAACACAGAAACACAATTATTACCGATGACTGATGAACTTCTAGCATTACTAAAAGCATTTGCTTATAAGAAGGGTGAGTTTAAACTCTCCTCAGGTAAAACCAGTGAGCATTATGTTAATTGTAAACCTGTGACCTTAACAGCAAGAGGTCTTACACTTGCTAGTATAATGTTACTAGAACAAGTAGAGAAAGAATCTGTTGCAGTAGGAGGACTCACATTAGGTGCTGATCCACTAGTAGCAGGAGTAGCAGTAGTATCTGGTCTTGATAAGAGACTCCTTGATGCTTTGATTGTTCGTAAGGAAGCAAAGGGACACGGTACACAGGCATGGATTGAAGGTCCAACCCTTCCAGAAGGGTCTAGAGTAACTGTGTTAGAAGATGTGGTTACGACAGGTGGTTCATCAATTAAAGCAGTTAAGAGACTGCGTGATGCTGGTTATGTAGTAGAGAGAGTTGTTACTATTGTAGATCGTCAAGAGAATGATGAGGCAACTACTGCTATGAAGTTAGCAGGGTTAGAATTAAAATCTTTATTCACCTTGGAGGATTTTAATGAAGATTGATACACAAGGGATGAGTGGTCCTGCTGATCCTAATTTCAAGGGTAGACCATTAGATGAACAGCAAAGAGACCTACCTAAGGCTACCTTTACACCTCGTAGGTTATTCACTGAGACATATGTTAAGGAGATGAAGATCCTTATCAATGAAGTCTTAGATGAGCGTGAACATAAGAAGAGGATGGCAGGTGCATATGATAATGTTGAACCTTTACCACCATCATACTTTGATACTAAACACTTCCAACATATTGTTGGGGAAGAGGAACCACCTTATCAAGATTGGTCACAGACTGATAAACCAAAAAAGAATTATAATCCAGGATATTATCAATGAAATTAACACAAGAAGTAATTGACCAGATTCAAGAGGCAATGAATCATACTAAGATGAATGGTGATCCTAACTGGTTGGATGGTGATGAACTTGAAGTATGTCTTGGAGGAACGTTTGCTGCTGATAAGTTCATCTCTATTATTAATAGAAGAACTAATCCCAGACCAAAGAAAAAGGAGAATTAATTATGTGGTATGTTATAGGATGGACAATAGTTACAATGTGGTTACTGTCTAAGTTTGGTGTCTTTAAAAAGAAGAAATGAATTACAAAGATTCTGGTGTTGATATAGAAGCAGGTAATGCTTTTGTTGAAAGACTTAAGAAGAAAGCACCTTCCATTGGTGGATTCAATGGAATGATGGAGGTTCCTTCTGGTTTTGAGGAACCTGTTTTAGTATCTGGTACTGATGGAGTAGGTACTAAGATTAATATTGCACAAGTATCTGGTGACTGGACAACCATTGGTATAGATCTAGTTGCTATGTGTGTTAATGATGTGATCACATGTGGTGCTAAACCATTACACTTCTTAGATTATATCTCAACTAAAAAGTTAGATGATAGATTAGATGACATAATGGATGGCATCCTTAAAGGATGTGAGTTAGCAGAGATGGAACTGTTGGGTGGCGAGACTGCTGAACATGGTAGGTTTGCTAGAGATATTGATCTAGCAGGATTTTGTACAGGTATTGTAGAGAAGAGTGAGATAGTTGATGGTCGTCTTATTAAAAAAGGAGATGTGATTCTTGGTATAGAAAGTAGTGGGTTGCATAGTAATGGGTACAGTCTTATCAATGATATGTTATGGAGACATAAGAT